>ERZ791861.1572-NODE-1572-length-10863-cov-2.225204_pt1 | contig 10863 bp, 7 predicted proteins | sample MGYA00510283_ERZ791861 | MGnify/ENA primary metagenome ERZ791861 (study PRJEB30046, sample SAMN00792074) | human gut metagenome | study: EMG produced TPA metagenomics assembly of the A metagenome-wide association study of gut microbiota in type 2...
ATTCGCCCGTCGCATCCGTGCGCGCATTGTCGGTGCAGTTTTCCGTGAATCCGAACACGCTTCAAAAGGCTTATACCGAACTTGAGCGGCGCGGACTTTGTTACAGCGTTCCCGGCAGCGGGAGGTTCGTTTCGCCGGACGCAATGCAGCGATTGCACGAAGCACGCAGCAAACTTCTTGACGAAATAACCGCACTTTCCCGTGAGCTTAAGCTGACAGGTTTCAACAGGGCGGATGTTATCAGCGCAGTGAACAAAGCCTATGATGAAAACATTATCGAAAACAACCAAACGGAGGAAAAATGACATATGATTAAAGTAACCGACCTTTCAAAAAACTTTGGCGAACTCAAAGCATTGGACAAAGTCAGTTTTTCTGTCCCAAAGGGCAGCATATTCGGGCTTGTCGGGGCGAACGGTGCGGGCAAATCCACTCTTATGCGCATAATTGCGGGAATTTACACTGCGGATGACGGTTCCGTGCTCATTAACGATGAACCGGTCTATGACAATCCCGCCGCAAAAACGCACCTCGTTTTTGTTCCGGACAGAATGCACCTTACGGGAGGCGGGGCAACGATCGAACGCATGGCAAATTTTTATGCTTCATGCTATCCCAAGTTCTCGTTTGAAAAGTTTGATGCGCTGCTCAACATTTTTAAGCTCGATAAAAAACGCCGCGTTCGTGCCCTGAGCAAAGGTATGGTGCGGCAGGTGCAGACGGTGCTTGCGCTGAGCTGCAATGCGGATGTTCTTCTTTTTGATGAAACCTTTGACGGACTGGATCCGATTGCACGCAACATTGCCAAACGCCTTATTTATCGCGATATGTGTGACTTCGGTTCAACCGTCATTCTGACCAGTCACTCCCTGCGCGAACTTGAGGACACTTGCGATCGGTTTGCAATGCTGTATCAGGGTAAAATCGTTTTTCAAAACGACCTTGCCGATGCTAAATCGCAGTTGTTTAAGGTTCAGCTTGCATTCGCAAGACAGGTTACGCCGGAGGACTTCAAGGATGTTGAACTGCTTTCTTTCACCAAGCAAGGCAGCATTGTATACGTTCTTGTGCGCGGCGAAGCAGCCGAAACCTCGGCAAAAATCGAAGCGTTGAAGCCGCTGATAATGGATATGCTTCCCTTATCAATCGAGGAAGTTTTTACATATGAACTGTCTTCCCTCGGCTACAATTTTGATGAAATCAAATAAGGAGAATCCAACCATGAGAAAGAATCGCGTTCCGTTTTTCAGCAAATCCTACTGCCGCGAAATGCTGAGGGAGTTTTCAACCACGGGAATCGTATTTGCATCGATCGAATTTGTTGCATCCATGCTGTCGTTTTTCGGGATTACGCAAAACCTTCTGTCAATGCTGCTCTTCGGTGCAAATGTGTATATCCAATCTTCCGCCGTAAGTTACGTCAGTCTTTTCTGCTTTGTTGCCGGATTTGTTTTTGTTGTGAAGCACCTGGTCCGCTCCGCATGGGATTTCCGCGGAAGCATTCCTGTCGCAAAACGAACCATGCTCATTTCGGCCTTCACCGCAATGCTTGCGTGGGCGGGCATTTGCGCCGCCGCAAACATTCTCGGAGCATTCGTCGGCAGCCTTGTTTCAACAATTTCCAACTCATCCGTCCTTGTTCCGAGTTTCGCCATGGTTGCGGAGGCGATCGGTGAGTCACTGCTTCGCGGATTGATGCTGTTCGGCGGCTTTGTGCTTGTTTTTTCGCTGTCCACACGTACTTTCCCGACCATTGTGCTTGCGTTCGTCTGTCTTCTTCTGCCGAATATTGCATATAATGCGCTCATGAACAACACTGAATCAGCCTTCACGTTTACGGAGCTGCTGTTCCCCGTCAGCCCTGCCGCGTCAACATTTTTGAACTGTCTTGTTCGCGTTCTGTGCTGTGCGGCGGTTCTGATTGCTGCATATTTCGCTTTTGTCAATGCGCAGGCGGAAACAGCGGGCAAACCTGCAAGAACGCGTTGGATCCACGTTCTGATAAGCATCGGCTTTGCACTCACCGCATCGCTCATGTTCACGGAGAATGTGTTCTATCCCGATGTTTATTCGGGCAGTCCCCAAATTGCATGGAATCATCTCATCGCGCCCGCAATTGTCGGAGTTGTTGTGTATTTCGGATTCAGCTGGATCACACTTCGCAGATTCAAATCCGCAGTAAAGCGGCTGATGTTCTTCCCCGTCGTGCTTGCGGGAGTCGCAATCGTTCTGCTTTGCTCGGCAGCAATGACAAGTGCCTCTGAAAAAATCGAAATTCGCGCAAGCAATATCGAATACGTCACCGTGCAGGGTGGATTGGTTCCTTCTTCGGGCTTTTACTCGCTCTGTTGGCGCGGCGACAAGGATTCGGAACGCATGAAGCTTCGTGATGAAATGCTTTTTGACTACTGTGAACAGCTTTCAAAAGCCGATTTCGATTATATTTCCACCTATGCGTATACGTCATCCGAATCGCAAATAATCGGACATTCCCTGTTCAATCCATCATCCGTCATAAGATCCGTAGACCGTTTCGAAAACACCGTTACCCTCGCCATAAAACTCAAAAGCGGGCAGACATATTATTATCCGGCCTCCCTTGATTCATATGACTATTCGTGGAAGAACGAAGAGTTTACGCTGCGCGACATTCTCTTGATGAACACGGATTATGTTGAAAGCAATGTCAACCTGTCCCGATTCGAAAACGGAAAAGTCGCCCTGCCGCACGGGCTTGACGCAAGCTTCCATGACACGCTTATGCGTGAGCTGAAAGCTCTGGATTCCGACAAGCTGTTGCACCAGTTCGGCATCGGCGGTGAGGACGACGGAGACTCGGCGGAATTCATGAATCCATGGAGCTTTATGGAAAGCGGTGAATTCGGCAACGATTTTCAATTCGCAGTGCTTTCCGACATAAGCGGAAACTATTGCCGCGTTGTTGCTGTTGATGAAAACACTCCCGAATCTCTTCGTATGCTTATTTCTTACGAAAACAGGAAAACGGAGAAAAAACGCGGATTCAATGAAACGCTCAGCGCACTTGAAAGCGGCTCGTTCAACATTGTCGGCGGCTCGATTTCAGGTTTGGATGACATGTTCCAAAGCAATTTTGTCTATTTCAATGTTGACGGCATGAATCCTCCGACGCTTGCGCAGCAGGCTTATGTAAACCGCGAAACAATCGATACTCTGTTGAATTGCATTGAACAGAGCCGCGGCAAAACACCGGAGCCGGGTCAGCATGTTCTGTCCGTGTGGTTCAGCACGATAGCTTCCGGCAAATACAACAGTGAGCTTGACGATGGAATGTATGATAAAAGTTTCATCGATGATTACGGTTACATCGACAGATACACTCTGTCCGAACTCGGGATTGAGTATTCCGATGCCGGCACTCTGCACTACTTCATCTTTGTTGATGATGCAGCTTACAGCAGGATTCTTCAGCTGTTCAGCAACATGCACGGCGGTGTTGCGGATGCATAAGCATCATAACGGACTTCGGAATTCAAACAAATAAGGCCGATGCTAAACAGCGTCCGTCCCAACATACGGGGCGGACGCCTTGCTTTTTTTGAATCGACTGCGCTTAAATTCGGTTTTAATTCAGCGTTTCAATCGTGTAAAATCACTCTGATTCGGTTATGTAACCATCTTTCATCAAAGTTGAAACAAAGGCAGAAAACCCCGACTGCGCTTCATCACGAGAAATCTCATACTCCTGCATGACAGCGCAAATAATGCTTTCCGAAGCAAGACCCTTTTCAAGCCCGCGCCAAATAAATGCACCGGATTCCGAAAGTTTCCTGAGCTGCGGCAGTTTTCCCCGCGCCTCACCAACGGCAACAAGCAGGTATTCATCACAAACTTCAACATAAACCGCATTCGGATTAACTCTGTATTCCATAATAAACTCTCAAACCCCCCGTTCGGTCGACTATCCTTCAAAAGCACCCTTCAAAAGCCGAATGATTCCAAACGCTGCATCGTTAATTGTCAGCGCAGCAAAGTTCGCTTTCAAGCGTCCTTCGACAAAGCTCGGCCGATGCACCGTCTCCGCGATTTCGGAGCAGCCAAACCGGCGTGCGCTCAAGTATACGTTCCGTATATTGCGCTGCAAAACGCACCTGTTCTGCGTTGTCACACGGAATTATGAATTGCAGAAACAGCCGAACACCCGCTTCTTTCGGAGACAAGCGTTTAATTATGTTTTGCTTATCCTGAGCAAGAAACACAATGCCGCCGAGAGGCGCCGTGCGCAGCTGCCGCATGTTTTCCTTCCCCGCCCACGGCGAAGCCGAAACGGTTACATACTGTTTTTCAAAATTCAGCACGGGCTTGTCGCCGTTCAGCATTTCCACTTCATTCGGAAAAAGGCGTTTCCACTGCTTATAATGCGTTGTTTTCCCCACTCCGCTCGGAGCGCAGATGAGCCATGCCTTTCCGCGCCACACGAAGCAAACCGCATGAATGATTGCCCGCCCGTGCGGAAGAAGTGCGGCGCAGGCCTTGGCGCAAAGTTCAAGATCTTCAACGCTTTCGGGAAGCGTTCCCGGTTCGTAACCGCGTGCGGCGCAGGCGCATTGCTCCGGCGTGATTTCAATACAGGCGCAGGGTTTTTTTTCCGTTTGAAAATCCGCATATCTATCGCGGAACATTTTGTATCTGAGCGTCAGCTCAAGCGGGATGCCCGCAAGCTCGATATTGATTTTTTCCATCCTGTTCCGTGCCTCCGTTCAGCTCTTTTGCAATGTCCGTGCGCATCCGCAGTTATGTTGAAAGCGGCGGAGCAGCATCTGCCCCGTCGCCTTCGTGTCAATTGCACCGATTTCATGAGTTTCATGAATTATGCAATCATCATGGTTTTATATGTTACGGATTGACGATGTTTCCAAAGTTATCAAAGTAGATAACAGTTCCGTCGCCAAGGGTCATAACGTTCAGATTCTCACCGATTGATTCAATGGTTGAGCCGCTGGGCGGCCCCCCGGGAGCGATAACGGGCTTGCCGTCATCGGTGAAAACGGTGTTGAGGGTCGGATCAAACTTTTTCATGCGTATTATCCTTCCTTTAGCTTATTCGGTGATTCCGTACCAATTATAGGTAAGGGTGCGGGTCTCGCCGCGAACGGTCGTGCCGTCCAGAGTTACCCAATAGGGGGTGATGTTCAGCCTTGCGCCATAGGTCACGCCGTCGAAAGCGTAATCGCAGGTCATGAGCAGAGCGTTGTTTGCAACTTCCTTGCCGAACAGGCTGCGCGCACTGCGCAGACCGTAACGGGTGCTGTAATCGGAAACGGAAATCCTCTCGCCGTTAACGATAAAGCCTGTTTCAGCGTAATTTCTGCCGTCGATTGCGGAAACGAGGGTCAGGCTGCGGAGTCTGAAGAATCCGTTGCGATAGTAGCGAAGCCCGAGATAGGAATCGGAAACGTACTTTGCATAAACATCAATGCTTTCGGTAATGTTCGAAAGGTCTGCGGGAACGGTGCATGCTTCATCCGCGAACCAGCCTGCAAAGAGCTTTCCTTCAACGCCGATATAGTCGAGCTGAACCGCATTGTTCTCCGCTGCAACGGTGTAAAGCGTTTCGCCGTCGTGAACGGTGACGATATTGCCCTGAACAGGTTCATCAACGGGATTGATGGGTGCTCCGTTTGCAAAATAGCTGTTCATCAGAACGAGCATGTTCTCCTGCTGTGCATCGTCAACAAAAGCGTTTGCAATGCCGCTTGCAACAGTTTCGACAACTTTGAACTTCTTGTGGTTACCGTCAGCATCCGAACCTGGGCCGTAATACTTTGCGGTGCGGGTCTGCGGTGCAACCTTAACGCCGTCAAGGGTGATCCAATAGGGTGTGAAGGTGATTTCAGCGTCTGCATTCTGCCAATAGGTGTTCTTATACATGCCGTAGCAGGCAAGGTATCCGTGGGTCTTGCCGATGTTAACGTTTGAAACGGTGTACACATCGCTTGTGCCGTTGTTTAAATCGACTTTTACGGTGTCGTAAACATAGCACTTGCTGCCGGTAAGAACCTGAGTGCTCTCAACGCCGGACTCATTGATATAGGTCTCGGTGAACTGCTTTGCGGGCAGGGTCTCGCTGCCGACCATGAAGCCGACTTCCCTGTAATTCAGGCGATCGACCGGGGTCACAAGGTAGAAGCCGGTAACGTCAACGGTGTTTTCGGAAACATGATTCCAGCAGCTGAGGTTCCTCGGGGAGAGGAACTGTGCGTCCGCTTCCCAAATATAATAGGTAGCACCTGCTGTGGGAGTGAACGCGGTTGCATTCTGTCCTTCCGCAAAGGTCTGAACCTCTTCACATGCTTCATCGCTGAATGCGCCGCCGTAAATGAACCCGTTCGAAACAACGGAAGTCAGGTCGAACTGCTCAACGGTATGGGTGGTGGTCTCCTTCACAACGGCATGGGTTTCGGTTTCGTCAAACTGAACATGCGCCACGTTGAAGCTCTGAGTGTATGCGAACCAAACATGCTGGTTGGAGTTCGCTGCGTTGAGAGTTACGGTTGCCGCGTTGCCGGGGGTGAGATTGCCGTTGTTGACAATGTACTTTTCGTAGTATTTGTAACCTGCAAAATCGGTCGCCTCAACGGTGTACGATGTGTTGTAGCTGAGGCCGGCTGAACCGCTAACCTCAAAATACTCTGCGGGCTTAACCTGTTTTGCATAGTCAGGACCTTCAACAGTCTGACCCAGCTCATTGATGGGTTCGCCGTTTGAATTGACCTGATACCAGTGAACAAGTATCGTGCCGCCGCCTACGTAAACCTTCGGAATCAGGAACTCGCCGACAGTGTCCTTGCCGAGGTAGTTCTTATAGCTGAAAGTTGTTTCGCCGTTGGTGTCGAGAAGTTCCCCGGTTGCGGGGCTGTAGCCTTCGAGAATGCCGACCTTGTACTTCATGATGGGGTTGTCGCCCTCACTAACGCTGCCGACGTTCCAGCTGATTGCGCGGGTTGCGGCGTCATAGGTCGCCGTACCCTGGCTGATATAAATATCCGCTTTGCCGGCATCATAAACTGCCTTGTCTGTGGTGATAGCGGGAGCTTCGCCGCTGAAGCTGAGCTTAACATGTTCGCCCATGGGGTCGTTAACAACGCCGTTGCTTGCAGCGATCGCAATGCTGCCCGCAATGGATGTGAAAGCGGTGGTCAGCTTTTCCGCAATATTGTCGGTGGAAGCGATTGCGTAGTAATCCTTGGTTGCATCGGTTGCACAGGTCTTAAGGGTGTTTTCGCCGTTAGTGCCTGCCTGCAAAGCAACGGAATAGATGGTCGTTCCGGCTGCCTTTGCCTGGTTTGCTTCCCAAATGGTTGCAACGCCGTTGTCGGTTCCGCTTTTGGTCGTTGCCGTTCCGTCAAGATTATAAACATACTTTTGAGTCGTAGTTCCGCCGTGTTCGGGGCAGGTTGCAGTAACCCGCGCATTATAGTCCAGTGTAAAGGAGCTGCCCGAACCGATGACGGTTGTGTAATCGGGAGCAAACGCACCGATATTCGTGATGCTGCCGCCCCTGGGGCAGCCAAGCGATGTCCATGCGCCGCAGTCGGAATAAGTTGCCGCCGCAACAAACGGGTGACTGAAAGTTGCTTCACCGTCGGAAAGAATGACGATGTTTTTGAGTCCTGCGGAGCTTGTGTTCAACAGCTCCTGAGCCTTGTGGATACCCGCCTGCTGGTTGGTGCCGCCGTTTGCATATGTTGCCTCATCAACAGCCGCCTCAAAAGCAGAAAGCTCGCTCGCGCCATAGAAATGGCCGTTGTTGTATGCGGTTGCCTCGTTGATGAAGGTGACGATCGCAATGCGGGTCGTGCTGCCTTCCGTTAGAAGCTTCTGTCCGAAAGCTTTAGCCGCTTTGCGAGTATTTGCAAGCTTATCGCCTTCCATACTGCCGGAGCAGTCAATAACCAACACAACGTCAGATGTTGTTTCGAAGTTTTTGCCCTGAATGCCGAGGGTAACTTCCCAGAGATTCTCCTTGCCTGCAACTGCGGCGGCGTCTTTGTCGAGCTTTATGGAGCCCGGCGCCGGCCAAACGGGCTGCGTGCCGCCCGCTGCTTCGCCTTCCGCCGAAACGACGGAGAATGCTGAGAACACAGTCAGCATCATCAGCATTGCCATGAAAAAGGCAGAGATGCGTTTGAGTTCTTTCATTAATAAGTGCCTCCCATTAATAATATCTTGCACACATGTGCTGCACTGCAACGCAAAACTTGCCTCGCAGCACGGCGGGATCGGGAAACTGCCCTGTTCCCGCATATGCAATGCAGCCATGCATGACTGTATAAAGCTGCCGCAGCGCGCGAATCTTTTGAATCAGTCCGTTCCGCATTCGGATGATGCTTCCGCACAGGCGAAACATGCTTAACGAAACCGAAACGGCACTGAATGTTAATTCTCCGTGCAGCTGCGAATACAGCATTATATTTTGTTTAACGTCTCAATCCGAACCCCGCATCCGCTTCCGTTCCCCCCGGTTCGTTGTCGGATGATTCCCGCCGTACGCAAAAATACGCACCGACGGGTGTTGTCTTTCAAATCAGCATTCCGCAAGCACACATATTATACATTGAATACAGACGCATGTTTTAATCTGAATCCTTTCAAATCGGACTGCGCACTGATTTATCGGCTTCTGTGATTGAATTTTGCTGCGGGAAAAAACGCTGTGAGTCGTGCAGGATCGCCGCAGTTCATTTGACATATCCAGTGTATCACGCTGTTTTCAGTTTGTCAACACCTAATCATCTGAATTTACCTGCTTTCTTTTGCCGAATTTGGCAGAAAACCGTCCTTTTGTGCTTGCGTTGTGCATTTTTCCGTACTGAGATTATTTTTTCATGTTTAAGACACATTTTTGCCGTATTTTGCTTAACGACTCTGTTTTATATCAGCACTTTGCTTTTTCGTGCAAACATATGCCTCCGACTTCAAATATATTTGTTTTTCGGTGTTTCGACGGGCAAAATATGCTTGCAAACCGTTCACTGCCATGGTATAATGGCTCGGTATGGAATAACTCACCCGTGCGGATTTTCGGGGCTGTGCCGCTCTGCGGTTCTCCGAAAAGATGATGCACGGGGCGGAAATAAAAACAGGAGGTTTTAGTTATGTCAGTTATTTCTATGAAGCAGCTTTTGGAAGCAGGCGTACATTTCGGTCACCAGACCCGCCGTTGGAACCCCAAGATGAAGGAATACATCTTCACCGAGCGCAACGGTATCTACATCATCGACCTTCAGAAAACCGTCAAAAAGATTGACGATGCTTACAATTTCGTTCGCGATGTTGCGATGAACGACGGCACCGTTCTTTTTGTCGGCACCAAGAAGCAGGCTCAGGAGAGCATCGAACAGGAAGCAAAGCGCTGCGAAATGTTCTATGTCAACCAGCGTTGGCTCGGCGGTCTTCTCACCAACTTCAAGACCATCCAGACCCGTATTGCCAAGCTCAACCAGATCAACAAAATGGAAGCGGACGGCGATTTCGATCTTCTCCCCAAGAAGGAAGTCATTCAGCTCTGCGCTCTTCGTGAAAAGCTCATGAAGAACCTCGGCGGTATCAAAGAAATGAAGAAACTGCCCAGCTGCATGTTCGTTGTTGACCCCCGCAAGGAGCATATCGCCGTTATGGAAGCACGCAACCTCGGTATCCCCATCGTTGCAATCGTTGACACCAACTGCGATCCCGATGATGTTGACTATGTTATCCCCGGCAACGACGACGCAATCCGCGCTGTCAAGCTCATCGCTTCCAAGATCGCCGATGCAGTCCTCGAAGGCAAGCAGGGCGAACAGATGACCGATGCCGCTGTTGATGCGACCATCGACAACGATGCTGCCGACGAAGCAGATAACTTCTAAGTTCAATCATTCAACCATGATTTTTCCGCGGAGAAGCCTGCCGGGCTTCCTCCGCTTGAACGTAACATTGATTAAATGCGGGCAAATATCAGGGCGTTCCGCGCCCGATTCCCGCTTTAATCAGCGATTGCATTATAACTACAGGAGGATATTTTAATGGAATTCACCGCTAAAGACGTAATGGCTCTGCGCGAGCGTTCCGGCGCAGGCATGATGGACTGCAAAAAGGCACTCAAAGAGTGTGACGGCGATATTGAAAAGGCTCTCGACTATCTGCGCGAGAAGAGCCTTGCTGCATCCGCAAAGAAGGCTTCCCGCATTGCGGCAGAAGGTATTGTTGACTGCTTCGTTTGTGAAAAATGCGGCGTCGGCGTCATCATCGAAGTCAACTGCGAAACCGACTTTGTTGCAAAGACCGACGATTTCAAAAACCTTGTTGCTTCCCTTGCAAAGCATGTTGCAAAGAAGAATCCCGCTTCCGTTGAAGATATGATGGCTCAGTCCTTCTCCGAAGACGAGAGCAAGACCGTCAGCGACGTTATCAACGGCGCAGTTGCAAAGATCGGCGAAAAGATCACCATCCGCCGCTTCAATCGCGTTGAAGGCATCGTTGATACCTATGTCCACCTCGGCGGCAAAATCGGCGTACTTCTTCAGATCAGCAACAACGAGTTCCCCGCTGTTGCACACGATGTCGCAATGCAAATCGCGGCTGCAAAGCCCACCTGCCTCCGCAAGGAAGACTGCGACCAGGCCGAACTCGAGCATGAGCGCGAGATTCTCCGCGAACAGGCAAAGAACGATCCCAAGCCCAAGCCCGCTGCAATCATTGAAAAAATGGTTGAAGGCCGCATCGAGAAGTATTATAAGGAAGTCTGCCTGCTTGAGCAGCCCTTCGTTAAGAACCCCGATGAGAGCGTTTCCCAGATGATCAACGGCAGGTTCGAAGTCATCGGCTTCACCCGCTACGAAA
>ERZ791861.1573-NODE-1573-length-10862-cov-3.570556_pt1 | contig 10862 bp, 10 predicted proteins | sample MGYA00510283_ERZ791861 | MGnify/ENA primary metagenome ERZ791861 (study PRJEB30046, sample SAMN00792074) | human gut metagenome | study: EMG produced TPA metagenomics assembly of the A metagenome-wide association study of gut microbiota in type 2...
ATCAAGATCCTGCGCCAGTGCCACGAGGAGGCCAAGCAGATCCTGCGGGAAAACCGGGAACTGCTGGACAAGATCGCCGCGTACCTGCTGAAGAAGGAGACGATCACCGGCCAGGAGATGATGGCCATCATCGAGGGCCGTGACCCGGAGACCGTGGACAACTACGGCGCCAGCAAGAGCAGCCAGCCCGCCTTCCGGCCCAGCGTACCGGAGACCATCGAGGCCCCCGCCAGGCACATCAACATCGTGTCCGAGCCCATCCCCATGCCGAACTACGATGAGAAGCCGGAGGATAAGGACCCGGAAAGCCCCCCCGCCGAAGACAAACCGGCGGAGCACGCGGACGGCGACCCCGAATAAATGCACAGCAGCCCTGCGGCAGCGCCGCAGGGCTGTTTTCTTTTCAGTTTTCCGGCAGGTCCCGCACCCGTTCGCACAGCAGCGGCAGCGCCTTTTCAAACTCCACGCCGTACCACCCGGCCTGCGGGTCCCGTGCCGTGGCGTCGATACAGGCCAGCACAAATTCCACCGCCAGCGAAGCCGCCTGCTCCAGCGTCATGCCCCGCATGAGCCCGCCGGTGACAACGGCGGCGAAGATATCCCCCGTGCCGTGGAAGGAGGCCGGGTTCCGCGGACCAAGACAGGTAAAATATGTCTCCGCGCCGCTGTCATAGCCCATAGCGCCCAGCTTATCCGGCGCAAAGGACACCCCGGTGAGGATCACCTTCTTCGCCCCCAGCGCGGCCACCCCCCGCAGCAGCTCACGGGCAAAGCCCTCGTCCACCTCCTCGCGGTACGGCGTACCGGTCAGCAGACAGGCCTCCGTGATATTGGGCAGCGCCACGTCCGCCCGAGCCGTCAGGCGGGCCATCGCCGCCGGGAAAGCGCCGTCAAACCCGCTGTACAGCTTCCCGTGGTCCGCCATGGCCGGGTCCACGATCAGCAGCGTATCCGGGCTCTTCACCGCGTCGAAAAAGTCCATCACCTGCTGCACCTGGGGCGCGGAGGCGATGTAACCGGTATAGAGCGCGTCAAAATGCACCTGCTGAGACCGCCAGTGATCGGCGATGGCCGGCAGCTGGTCGCTGAGATCCCGGCTGACAAAGCCCGGAAACGCCGTGTGCGCACTGAGCACCGCCGTGGGCACGATGGCGCACTCCACCCCCATGGCGGAGATCACCGGCAGCGCCACCGTCAGCGAGCACCGCCCCAGACAGGAGATGTCCTGTATGGACGCTATTCGTTTCATAGAGCCGCCTCCTGTTCATCATACCAAAAAGGGAGAGGCACATGAATATGTGTCTTTCCCTTTTTGGTGCGGGCGGCGGGACTCGAACCCGCACGCCTGTTGGCAATGGAACCTAAATCCATCGAGTCTACCAATTCCACCACGCCCGCATATCCACGCCGTATTGTAGCACACTTCACGTCGGCGTGCAAGGAATGTTTTGCCTTTCCCCTCCCCCCTATGCTATACTGTCATCAACAGTACACGAAAGGATGGTGCCCCATGAGCGAAAATGCCCTCGCCTTGGCGCGTCAGCACGCGCCCTGCTACATTTACTCCCGCGAAATCCTTACCGCACAGGCAGAGACTCTCCACAGGACCTTCCCCGGCTTTGATATTCTGTTCTCCGTGAAGGCCAACCCCTTCCCACCGGTAATACGGCACCTTGCGGCGCTGGGCATCGGCGCAGATGCGGCCAGTGCGGGTGAGGTCTGCCTGGCCGCGGAATGCGGGATCGCGCAGGAGGATATCTACTTCTCCGCAGCCGGAAAAAGCGATCGTGCACTGGCCGCCGCGTGGGATAACTGCCATCTGATCGCCGATTCTATCGGCGAGGTGCGGCGAATCGCCGCTATGGCCGCTGCCCGCGGCGAGACAAAGGCCATCGGCCTGCGCGTGAACCCCGCTTTCAGTATGGACGGCGGTACGGGCGGAACGTCCAAGTTCGGCATCGACGAGTCCGACCTCCCGGCACTGAAAATCCTGCTGCAAACGCTGCCGATAGCCGTCTGCGGCCTCCATATTCACCTGCGCTCCCAGAACCTCTCCGCGGACACTCTCGCCCGCTACTACAAAAACTGCTTCGCGCTGGCCCTCCGCGTCCGCGATATTCTGGACTGTGCCATCGAGTATATCAACTTCGGCGGCGGAGTAGGCATCGTTTACGACCCGGCGTGCCAACCGCCGCTGAACATGAGCACCTTGAAGCAATGTACGCAGGCCGTGGCAGAGGAAAACGCCCGTACCCTCCGCGCACGGCTGCTGGTGGAGTCCGGGCGGTTTCTGACAGCACAGGCGGGAACGTACTATCTGCCTGTGGTAGACAAAAAGACGTCCCACGGCACCACCTATGTCATCGTAGAAAACTGTCTCAACGGCTTCCAGAAGCCCTCTCTTGCCGCCATGCTGCGTAACGCCGCCGGAGAAGGCCCCCTTGCGCCTCAGGAACCTCTGTTTACCGGCGAGACCGCCTTCCCCATCACCGCCCTGCCTGCGGAGGATACCGGCATCACCGAGACCGTAGACATCGCAGGAAACCTCTGCTGCGCTGTGGACGTGCTGGCTAAGAACTTCACCGGTCCGGCGCTGGCGGTGGGAGATCTTGTGGCCGTGGGGAACACCGGGGCCTACGCCAGAACGCTGTCGCCGCTGCTGTTTTCCTCCCACGACGTCCCTGCGGAATTCTTGATCTGAAAAACAGGGCAGCCCATTGGGCTGCCCTGCTTCCTTATTTCTCCCGTCTGATGGGCCGGATATACTTGAAGTACTGCCCCGGCACAAAATAGAAATACGTCTTGACGCCCTGTTCACTTTTAACCATACCGATCTCTCCCAATCCAAAGATATAGCGATCGAAGGGATGGATGCGGGTGCGGAGCACTACGGGGCGGGGCCGGCGGCGGTAAACACCGGGGGTAACGCCGTAGAGCGCCTTGAAGGCGCGGGTAAAGGCCTCCTGCCCGGAAAAGCCGTAGTCCAGCGCGATGTCCAACAAAGGCCGGTCGGTATCGCGCACCTCCTTCAGGGCAAAGGCCAGGCGCCGCTGGTGCAGGTAGGTACGCAGGGACATACCCGCGATCTCGCGGAATTTATGGGTGGCGTGGTACTCAGAATAGTACAGACGTGCCGCCAGCGCCCGCAGTGTCAACGCCTGATCGTCCCGGCGCATAATGGCGTCGTCCATCTCATTGACGACGGTCTGGATCAGCTGCTGCCATTCGTACATAGGCTCGCTCCCTTCTCTCGCTGTGAACAGAATACACCCTTTTCGCCCCAAATGTTTGATACGAGTTGCTGTTAAAACAGGGACGGCTCCCGCCGTCCCTGTCCGCTTATTCCACTTCAGCAGCCTCCGCCGGCTCCTCCTGCCCCTGTCTGGGCAGCTGCTCGGGCCACTTGGCCCAGGTCTGGCGGATATAGGGGATCATCTGATCCCGGGGCATATCCAGTGCCGCGGCCAGCTCGCCGTAGAGCTGGTCCTCAGCCCGCTTGAGATAGCGCTCATCCATCTGGCTGACCTTCTTACCATGGCGCAGGGCCCACGCCCGCTTGCGGCAGATACCGTGGATCATGGCGGCCAGCTCAGCGCAGTCACAGCGGAGCACCAGCTGGTGGTAGAAATCCTTGGCAGCACGCATACCGCGCTCGGCGGGCTTCTGCTCCGGCAGGACCGGCAGCGCGGCGATCAGTTTCAGCGCACAGTCACGGCTGATGATGGGACGCATGAGGACAGCGGTGTCCACAGGAGTCATAACGGTGCCGCCGCGGTACAGGGGAGAAAGATGATAGTAGACCTTGTCGCCGCCGTCATAGGCCAGACCGGATGGCCCTATGGACTCCACCCGGCAGACGCCCTCGCCGCCGTATACCACCAGATCACCCGCTGCAAACATCACACACGCTCCTTATCCGCAACATACATACACATATATACACAAAAAGGCACATGGCACACGACCATGCGTTCCCCATTTGCTCACCATTACCTGACATCAGTATAACATATTCTGACGAAAAATGTAAGCACAAATTTTACCGTGACTGTCGATTTTCCCGGAAAGTTGTGATACAATGCAGGAAAACTTTTGCGAGGTGCAGCCATGAAAAAACCTGTCATCCATCCCTCCGCCTTTGTGGCGGACAACGCCACCGTCCGGGGCAGCGTGACCCTGGGCGCTAACAGCAGCGTGTTCTTCGGCGCGGTGCTGCGGGGCGACCGGGCGCCGATCACCATCGGTGCGGGCACGAATATCCAGGATAACTGTGTGGTGCACGTGGACTACGACCATCCGGTGACGGTGGGCGAAAACGTAACGGTGGGCCACGGGGCCATTCTCCATGGGTGCACCGTGGGTGACAACACCCTCATCGGCATGGGCGCCATCGTGCTGAACGGCGCGAAGGTCGGCAGCAACTGCCTGATCGGCGCGGGGGCGCTGGTACCACAGAACGTGGAGATACCGGACGGGTCTTTGGCCTTCGGCTCCCCCGCCAAGATCAAAGGCCAGCTGGACGAGGCCGCCATTGACGAGCTGCGGCAGGCGGCGCTGGACTACCAGAAGGAGGCCATGGCATACAAGGCCGGGCAGAAACAATAAAAATATGCGCTCCGACCAAGAGCCGGTGCGCATGGCTGAAAAGCGGCCCCCGGCACAGCCGGGGGCCGCTGACCGTTTAGACGACGGCGAAGAACTTAATGATAAACAGCAGGGAGATAACGTAGGTCAGGATGGAGACCTCCTTGGCACGGCCGGAGAACACCTTGATCACGGTGTAGGAGATCATGGCAATACCGATACCGTGGCCGATGGAGCCGGAGATGGGCATTGCCAGCAGCATCAGGAACACGGGAACCACCTGATCCAGATCGTCAAAGTCCACGTTCTTCAGGCCCTGGAGCATCAGGATGCCCACGTAGATCAGGGCGGAGGAGGTAGCGGCAGCGGGGATGATGGCCGCCACGGGCGCGATGAACATACAGGCCAGGAACATGACCGCGGAGGTCAGGGAGGTCAGACCGGTGCGGCCGCCAGCCTCTACGCCGGAGGCGGACTCCACGAAGGTGGTAACGGTGGAGGTGCCGCAGCAGGCGCCGGCCACGGTGCCCACGGCATCGGACAGCAGGGCCTCCTTCATGTTGGGCATATTGCCGTCCTTGTCGGTCATGCCGGCGCGGGAGGCCGTTCCCACCAATGTACCGATGGTGTCGAACATATCGATCATGCAGAAGGTGATGATCAGGCTGATCGCCGTGAACCAGCCGATATTAAAGAAGTCGGTGAAGTCAAACTTGAACAGCGTGGTCTCCACCATATCGTGGAAGGGCGGCAGGAAGGATGCACCCTCCAGTGAGGCAAAGGGATTGGTACCCAGGAAGATGAAGCAGCCGGCCCAGTAGATCACGGAAGCTACCAGCATACCCACCAGCACGGCGGCCTTGACGCCCTTCTTGGCCAGCAGGATGATGACAAACAGGCCGATGAACATGGTGACGACCGTCAGCACCATCTGGCTGTACTCGGCACCCATGTGGTCCTTGATCACGCTGGGGGTCATGGCGCCGAAGAAGTCACGCATGACATAGAAGGGTGAGGTATAACCGTTACCCTCGGCGTAGATTCCCACGTTGGAGCCCAGGCCGATGTTCATCAGCATAAGGCCGATGGCGGGACCGATACCCAGACGGACGCCCAGAGGAATGGCATGAACGATCTTGTCGCGGATATTGAATACGCTCAGCAGCAGGAAAACGATACCCTCCACCAGAATGATGCACAGCACCGCCTGGAAGGCGCTGGTGTAGTCGGTGTTCAGCATGGCGGCCACATTGCCGGCGATGACGGCGAAGAAGCTGTTAAGGCCCATACCGGGCGCCATGACAAAGGGCTTGTTGGCGAGGAAGGCCATGACCACGGTGCCGATGGCGCTGGCGATGCAGGTGGCCAGAAAGACACCATTCCACAGCGGAGTGCCCACGGCAAAGTTGGTCAGCAGGTTGGGGTTCAGGGCGATGATGTAGGCCATCGTCATGAATGTGGTGAGACCGGCCAGGATCTCCGTTTTGACGGAGGTGCCGTTCTCTTTCAGATGAAAGATACGCTCCATGTGATCTTCTCCTTTATAAAATGCTGCGCGTCCTCCGCGCAAGTATCATCTTAATGCTTTTTAACAGGAAAAACAAGACTTTTTGTCAGGCCTGCTGAATTTTTTTCAGATGCCAGTCAAAAAAAGCGCCCCCGGCGTGGCCGAGGGCAAGGAGGTGGGGGTGTCTCCTTCTGTTCTCAGGGGGCTGCGTCAGCCGGGGTATAACTGACATGATGCTGATGGGATAGCAGCATGGGGTGCCGACCGGGACAGGTCAGCTTTCCGTCCGCATCCGGGGGCGCATGGCAGGGGCGCTTTTTTCAGGGAAGCTTATTGGGCCGCGCGATCAGCCTGAATGAGCCGCTTCAGGGCCTCCACGCCCACCTGAACGGCGGAGGTGGTGTCCTCGCTCATATCCTGGTCCAAGCCGGCCTTTTCACGCTCCTGGTTCCAGACCACATGGAAGCAGCTGCCGCAGCGGCAGTTCAGGGCATCAGCCACCACAAAGAGGGCGGCGGACTCCATTTCACTGGCCTTGACGTGCAGGCGCTTCCAGGCCTCCCATTTGTTGAGCAGCTCATAGGATACCGGCATACGCTCGGGGCTGTGCTGGCCATAGAACGCGTCCTTGCACTGGACGACGCCCACCTGTGTGCGCTTGCCCAGCGCCTTGGCCGCCTGGACCAGTGCGGTGGTGACCTCGAAGTTCGCCACCGCGGGGTACTCGATGGGGGCATATTCCCGGCTGGTATGCTCAAAGCGGATCGCGCCGGTGGCGACCACCACGTCGCCGCTGCGGACATCCAGCTCGATTCCGCCGCAGGTCCCTACGCGGATAAATGTGTCAGCGCCGATGTTGTGCAGCTCCTCCATGGCGATGGAGGCGGAGGGCCCGCCGATACCGGTGGAGCAGACGGAGACCTTCTCCCCCAGCAGTGTACCGGTATAGATGGTGTACTCGCGGTTCTGAGAAACAAAATGCGCGTCGTCGAACAGCTCCGCGATCTTTTCACAGCGGCCGGGGTCGCCGGGAAGAATAACATAGCGGCCCACGTCGCCTTCGGCGCAGTGGATATGATACTGCTTTTCCAGCTTCTGCATGATATATCGTCCTCCATCTATGTTCAAGTCGTTATGTCCTAAGCAAATAGCACGGTTCGTAATCAAACATTTACCCATCTCTGAGGTAGAAGAAATCATATCATGGTTTTTCGGAAAATGCAATACTTCCGCCACAAAAGATACGGCTTCTCCTGTACAAATGATGCAAAAGGCAAAAAGTGTCGGGGCTATAAAACCGCCCGCGGCAAAACCTACGTTTGGCGGCGGCTGTTCTCCGCGCATGTGCGCGTGTTTTTGCGCGGATCGGCCGACGCATATGGGAAAAGGAGGAAAAAGATATGACAGATCGACTCGCTGCACTGGCGGCGGCAGTGATGCTGGCGGTGACGCTGGCGGCCTGCGGCGCGGCAGACGACAAGACAAACGGCAACGCGCCGGACACCACACCCAACGGCAGCATCACCACGCAACCGGACACCAACGGCACGGACACCGGCAGCGCCAAAGATGACCTGAACGGCGGCCACAACGAAAGCGGCCGGGCGGATGAGGACGGACAGATGGACGGCACCGTGGAAACGCGGCGGTATGACCGGGCACTGGCCGCATCGCTGAGCCAGCTGATCCTGAATCGGATCGGCGAATGACAAAAGCGCGGCGGGCACAGGATGTCCGCCGCGCGGTTTTTACCGGCAGGACTTGCATTTTTCAAAAAATGGGATATTATATAGGTGAAAAACGTTCCCGCCCCTCTTTTTCGTCCTCTGAACGGCGAACGCGGGGCACGGAACAAAATTTACGCCGCAGTGGGCGGCAGAGAAAAGAAGGTTTTTTCTATGACAAAGATCGACATCGTTTCCGGATTCTTGGGCGCAGGCAAGACGACTCTTATCAAGAAGCTGCTGGCCGAGGCCTTCCCCGGCGAGAAGCTGGTACTGATCGAAAACGAGTTCGGCGAGATCAGCATTGACGGTGGGTTCCTGAAGGACTCCGGCGTGCAGATCAGCGAAATGTCCTCCGGGTGCATCTGCTGCTCTCTGGTGGGCGACTTCAACAAGGCGCTGAAGGACGTACATGAGCAGTTCCACCCTGACCGCATCCTCATCGAGCCCAGCGGCGTGGGCAAGCTCAGCGACGTGATCGTGGCGGTGGAGAACACCGTGAAGGACGTACCGGACATGAAGCTGAACAGCTTTGTGACCGTAGCGGACGCCACAAAGGTCAAGATATACATGAAGAACTTCGGCGAGTTCTACAACAACCAGATCGAGTCCGCCGGCACCATCATCCTCTCCCGCACCCAACGGCTGAGCCAGGAGAAGCTGGAGGCCGCCGTGGCGCTGCTGCGGGAGAAGAACCCCAATGCCGCCATTCTCACCACACCCTGGGACCAGCTGGAAGGCATGACCATTCTCAGCGCTATCGAGAAGGTCTCTCTGGCGGACGAGCTGCTGGCGCATATGCGCGCTGAGCACGAGGCGGATGAGGCGGAGCACGAGCATGAGCACCACCATCACCACCATGACGAGGATGAGCACGATCATGACCACTGCTGCCATCACCATGATCATGATGATGACGATGACGACGACCACGACCATGAGCACTGCTGCCATCATCACCACGATGAGGACGAGCATGACCACGAGCATCACCACCATCACCACGACGGCGAGGAATGCGATGATCCCCACTGCGGCTGCCACCATCACCATCATCACGCCGACGAGGTATTCACCAGCTGGGGCACGGAGACGGTGAAGGCCTACTCCGAAGCGGAGCTGGAGCACATCCTGACGGCGCTGGACAGCGGCGAATACGGCGCGATCCTGCGGGCCAAGGGTATCGTGGCTGCCGCCGACGGCGGCCAGTGGCTGCACTATGACTTTGTGCCCGAGGAGCACCAGGTGCGGCGCGGTCCGGCGGACTACACCGGCCGTATCTGTGTGATCGGCTCCCAGCTGAAAGAGGATAAGCTCTCTCAGCTGTTCGGACTGTAAGGAGTGGCTGACATGGATATTCCTGTTTACCTCATCGCCGGATTTCTGGACGCCGGTAAGACCGAATTCATCAACGGCATCCTGCGGGACGGTTTTGCCGCCGAGGATCGGACGCTGCTGCTGTGCTGCGAGGAGGGCGAAAACGGCTATGATCCCAAGGTACTGGGCAACGTATTCACCTATACCGTGGAGGACGAGGACCAACTAACGCCCGACTTTCTGAAAAAGCTGGAAAAGCAGTACCGGCCCAAGCAGGTCATCGTGGAGTACAACGGCATGTGGAGCATGGAGAAGCTGTACCGCGAGGGGCTGCCCGCCAACTGGATCCTGTACCAGATCATGTGCCTGGTGGACGCCACCACCTTTGAGATGTATCTGAAGAACATGGGGCAGCTGATGATGGAGAAGATCACCAACTGCGATATGCTGATCTTCAACCGCTGCAATGAGCAGCTGCGCGCCCAGCTTCGCAGCCGCAACCTGCGGATGGCCAACCGCCGGGCGGATATCTACCTGGAAAACGAGGACGGCACCAGCGAGGAGTACGTCACGCCGGAGATGTCGCCCTTCGACCTGACCGGCGGCAAGCTGGAGGTGCCGGACGAGGACTACGGCATCTGGTATGTGGACATGATGGACAACCCGGGACGCTACGAGGGCGTGGAGGTTTCCTTCAAGGCGCTGATGTGCCACTCCAAAAAGTTCAAGGGCGTGCACTGCCCGGGACGCTTCGCCATGGTGTGCTGCGACAAGGATATGCAGTTCCTGGCCCTGGTGTGCCGCGGCGAAGGGCTGGAGCAGTATAAGGACAAGCAGTGGGTGAAGATACACGCCACAGTGAAGAAGGAGACCTGTGACGCCTATCAGGGCGAAGGCCCCGTGCTGTACGTCACCTCCATCGCCGCCACCACCAAGCCGGACCCGGAGATGGTGTCCTTCTGATCGCGATCCGTATATTTTCACCGCACAATTGCAGCGTGTATAGAAAAAGACCCGCCGATGGCGGGTCTTTTCAACTTGTTTCGGCCTCAGCGGACCAGCTGGATGGCAGCGGGGAGGTTTTCGATCTCCACGCGGGGCGCACTGGGGCAGTATTCACCGTCCAGGGACCAGGGGAGGTTCTCCTCCGTGGTCAGGGTAACGCGCCGGACATGGCGCAGTATCACGCCGGGATAGTTGTACTGCATACGGGTCATGGCGGTAATGAGGTTCTGCAGATCCAGTGCCGTCTTTGGCATACGGAGCAGCAGCAGTTCGAATTTTCCGTCGTCCATCCGTACACGGGAGGGATCCAACTTCACCAGGCCGCCCAGGGAGGTGGAATTGCACACAGCGCCGAAAATGAACTCCCCCTCAAAGCGCTCACCATCGGCTTCCACCGCGCAGCGGTAGGGCCGCAGGGAGTCCAGATCGCCCAGCCCCTCCAGAATGTAGGCAAAATGGCCCAGGGCGTTCTTGGCCGCCTGGGTGGCGGAGTAGGAGGACCGGGTAAAGGCCCCAAAGGAGGCCACATAGGCGAAATAGCGGTCGTTATGCCGCCCCACGTCCAGGGGGCAGGGCGTGCCGGTGGCGGCCGCCTCTGCAGCGGCGGGCAGCATGGTGTGAAGATGCAGGCTCATGGCAAAGTCGTTGGTGCTGCCGCAGGGCAGATAGCCCAGCAGGGGCCGCTGCTCCAGCTGCATAAGCCCGGAGAGCGTCTCGTTCAGCGT
>ERZ791861.1587-NODE-1587-length-10764-cov-2.134373_pt1 | contig 10764 bp, 8 predicted proteins | sample MGYA00510283_ERZ791861 | MGnify/ENA primary metagenome ERZ791861 (study PRJEB30046, sample SAMN00792074) | human gut metagenome | study: EMG produced TPA metagenomics assembly of the A metagenome-wide association study of gut microbiota in type 2...
ATGGACTCGAAAACACCCTGCAGCGGCTGCACGGCAAAGGGCAGCGAGTAAATGATGGAACCCACAACCAGGCCGGAGAAATTAAAGGTCATCAGACCCAATCCGAGCGACTGCGTGAGTTGGCCGATGGGGCCGTGAGGCCCCATTGCGACCAGAATGTAAAAGCCCAGTACGGAAGGCGGGAGCACCAGAGGTAGCGTGACGATGGCACTGATCGGCGCGCGCCAAGCACTCTTGGTGCGGGCAAGCCACCAGGCAAGCGGCGTAGCGAGTACCAACAGAAATGCCGTAGTAACCGCCGCCAGCTTCAGACTCAACCAAACGGGTTCAAGTGAAATGGCGTCCATTTGTCCTCTTTCGTACCGGGTTTGAAGGTGCTGTCAGCGAAATTACTTGTCGCCGTAGCCGTAGTCAAGCTTCACCTTGGCAGCTTCCGGCCCCTGCAGGAACTTCAGGAATTCCTTGGCTGCGTCCTGATTCTTACCCTGCTTCAGGAGCACGGCGTCCTGAGCGATTTTGCCGTAGAGTTCAGCCGGAACGATCCAGCCGGAACCCGAGGTGATCTTGCCGTTCTTGTATACCTGGCTCAGAGCCACAAAGCCGATGTCGGCGTTGGCGGTCTTCACAAAGTTGAAGGTCTTGCCGATATTATCTCCTTCCACGAACTTCGGGCTCACCTTGTCAAAGAGATTCAGAGACTTGAGGGTTTCATGAGCCGCCAGACCGTAGGGAGCCAGCTTAGGATTGGCCACGGCGCACTTATTGAAGTCGCCGGAAGCAAGCAGAGCCTTGCCGTCCTTGACCTTGTTGGCGTCAGCACTCCACAACACAAGCTTGCCGACGGCATACGTAAAGCTCGTATCCTTGACGCCGTAGCCTTCGTCAATTGCTTTCTTGGGCGTCTTGGCATCAGCGGCGAGCAACACGTCATAGGTCGCGCCGTTCTTGATCTGGCCGTAGAACATACCAGTGGCGCCGAAGCTCAGAACCAGCTTGTGTCCGGTCTGCTTTTCAAAAATCGGTGCCAGTTCCTTGGCCGGAGCCGTAAAGTTGGCGGCCACAGCCACATGCACTTCGGCAGCGCTCACGCAGAAAACAGTGCCGAGAAGTGCGGCGGCAACGGCGGTCTTGACGAGTTTCATGTTTTCTCTCCTAGAGATGAAGTGTCTGTCCAAGATTCAACCGCAGGCATCAGAAGACATCTGTGGCCATTCAAAATTTGAATAGCGCAACGTTATCACATTTGTGAATACCGTAAGAAACACCAACGGCACTCTTGCCGTAAACTAGCGAAAATGCCTACTAGGGAAGAATGTTTATGACATCCGCCGACACTGAACACCAAGATGAATCGACTTCGCAGCTCGTTGCCGCTCCGATTGCGCTTACGCGCCAGCTCGAGCAGCTCGTCGACAAGCGCATCAACATTTTGCGTCGCATCCACGAAACGGGCTCGATTTCCGAAGCGGCTCGCCTCTCCAACGTCTCTTACAAAGCTGCCTGGCAGGCGCTCGAAACGCTCACCAACCTTGCGGGCGTTCCGTTAGTCGAAAAAGAAGTAGGCGGCAGCAAGGGCGGCGGAACGAAACTCACCGCTTCCGGTCTGACCGTTCTCGAACTCTCCGAAAAGCTCACGCGAGCACGCGAAGCCGTCCTGATGGAATTCACCTCCCGCGTCACCCCCGAACTTGTCCCCTTGAGTTCGGCCACTCTGCGCACCTCTATGCGCAACCAATTCCCAGTCACAGTCATGCACATCGCCCGCGGCCCCGCTCTGGTTCGCGTTCACATGCGCATCGACGACGTCAACACGCTCAAGGCTACGCTCACACAGGAAAGCGCCCAGCTGCTTGGTCTGAACCAGGGTGAAAGGGCTCTGGCCTTATTCAAAGCCACCAGCGTCGAAATCGCGCACCGCGTTGAGCCCGTGAAAGGTTCAAGCGTTATCTCGGGAACGGTTATTCGCAGTGCCCGTCAGGACAAGGGCGGCGAAATCACGCTGCGTCTTGCCGGCGGTACGTCGCTCGTGGGTTTTGCACGAGCCGGTCACGGTTTGAAATTAGGCGATCACGCTGAAGCTCTCGTCACCGCACAGGCCGTGGTCGTTGCGCAAATCGCCTAGGCCAATTCATTCGTTCGGGCAGGCCGCTTGCGGCTAACTCCCTCACAAGCGGGATCTGCGTTAAGTAGGAAGTCCTAGAAAGGAATTAGGCCACTTGGCCGTGCCCAAACGCCTTTTGACATAAGTCAAAGCAAAGACTGTTTTCTCGCTTCAGGTTTGCTTAAGCGCGGTTTATGATTGCGGCCTAACCTCGCGGTCGAATGTCCCTGTCCTTACTTGCTTTCTGCGGACGACATTCCTGGAACACCGCAGAGACTTTGACTGCCAAACATGCGGAAATAACCCCCTATTCACAAAAACCCGCCGGCAGCAAAGAGCAAGAACAAACCAATAAGGAGGATTTTCTGATGGCTTTCAATAAGAACGGCAAATGGTATGGTGCCGGCCTCGTGTTGGTCGGCGCTGTCATCGGTGTGGCACTCGTAAGCGCCGGTACGTCCGTGGTTCACTGGTCCGGCTCCACCGAATTCTGCGGCACTTTCTGCCACTCGATGGACGCGGCCTACGCTTCCTACAAGAAGGGACAGCACGCCCAGACCTTCTCGGGCGCCAAAGCCGAATGCGTGGACTGCCACCTGAAGTATGAATCCGTGCACTCCATCAGCCAGGCTCAGGTTGTGGGCCTGCTCTGGCACAAGGCCGTTTCCGGTTCCAACTCTCTGTGGGGTGAAATCCGCGGCACACTCAGCACGCCCGAAAAGCAGATCGAAAAACGTGAAGAAATGGCCGAATCCGTTCAGAAGTGGATGGTCTCGGTGGATTACGTCACCTGCCGCGGCTGCCATGACATCGGCAACATGAAGGTCAACCCGGCCAAGCCGATGGTTGCTCCGATGCACAAGGCCTTTGCCGATCAGCCCAAGACCGACTGCGTGGCTTGCCACAGCACGGCCGGCCACAAGTACGAATAATCGTACGATCGACATTTCGGCTTACAACGCCTGCTCGCCTTTGCCGCGTGCAGGCGTTTTTCTTTGTTTTGCGCTGGGCGCAGGCGCGGTACAATCGTGTGTTGATTTGTCTCGGCTCGCAAAAGTCGAGCGCTTAGTATTTGTCACGGCCGGCTTTTGTCAGCCTTCGGAAAGTCTCCATGCAGTCTCAGGAACACACCACCGTTTACCGCAAGGACTATCGTCCCTATTCTCACAGCATCGACTCGGTCGAACTTGATTTCGTCTTGAATCCCGAGTCCACGACGGTCACCTCTACCATGGTTGTGACGCCGCTGCGCGGCGCTGCCACCCGAGACCTCGTGCTCGACGGCGGACACGATCTCTTCATCGAAAAAGTCCTCATTGACGGCCAGCAGGCAAACGAACGCTATCAAATGAGCCCGGGCCAGCTCACCATCAAGGGCATTTCCAAGCAGTCGACCATCACGATCGTTAACCGCATCGTCCCCGTCAACAACACGTCGCTTTCAGGTATCTACATGAGCCGCGGCGCGTTCATGAGTCAGTGCGAAGCCCAGGGCTTCCGAAACATCACCTACTGGCCGGACCGCCCCGACGTGATGAGCCGCTTTACCGTCACGATCCACGCCGACAAGACGCTCTACCCAGTGCTGCTTTCCAACGGAAACCTGGTCGCCGAAGGAGAAGAAGCCGACAACCGCCACTGGGTGCGCTGGGAAGACCCCTTCAAGAAACCCTGCTATCTCTTTGCTCTGGTAGCCGGTCAGTTCGTTGCGCGCGAAGCAAAAATCCGCACTAAGAGCGGCCGAGAAGTGCTGCTGCAAGTGTGGACGGAAGAAAAGAACTATCCCAACTCCGAGCACGCGCTCGAAAGCCTCAAGAAGGCGATCACCTGGGACGAAGAACGCTGGGGACTTGAGCTCGACCTCGACCGCTTCATGATCGTGGCCACCGACGACTTCAATTTCGGTGCCATGGAAAACAAGGGCCTCAACATCTTCAATTCCCGCTATGTGATGGCTTCGCCCGACATCGCCACCGACACCGACTACCAAAACATCGAGTCGATCGTCGGACACGAGTATTTCCACAATTGGACGGGCGACCGCATCACGCTGCGCGACTGGTTCCAGTTGACGCTCAAGGAAGGCCTTACGGTGTTCCGCGAGCAGGAATTCACGGCTGACATGCAACCCGACGAATCGAGCCGGGCCGTGGCGCGCATCCGCGATGTGCGCGCCCTGCGTACCGGTCAGTTCCCGGAAGACGCCGGCCCCATGGCGCATCCGATTCGTCCGGAAAGCTACCGTGAAATCGACAATTTCTACACGATGACCGTGTACGAAAAAGGCGCCGAAGTGATCCGCATGCTGCAGACGCTGCTCGGCAAAGAAGGCTTCAAGAAGGGCATGGAACGTTACGTTCAGCTCTTTGACGAATCGGCCGTCACCTGCAACGATTTCATCCGAGCAATGGCAGACGCCAACGGCGTTGATCTCTCCAACTTCAGCCTCTGGTGGTCGCAGGCGGGCACGCCGCGTGTTTCCGTGGAAACGAACTGGAATCAGGACGACTGCACCTTCACGATCCGTGCTTCGCAATCGACGCCGCCCACTCCGGGACAGCCCGACAAATATCCCCTTGTCATTCCGATTCTCGTGGGCCTGATCGGTCAGGACGGCAAGGACCTTCCCTTGAAGCTCCTCGGCTCCGACGACGAACCCGTCACCACCGCCAAGCTTGTTTTGGAATCGGCCGATGATGAATGGACGTTTGAAGGCATCACCGAAAATCCGGTGCTCTCTCTGGGGCGCGACTTCTCGGCCCCCGTGATCTTCGACTACGCCTACACGCTGCAGGAACTGCAGTTCCTCGCGCTACACGACTCCGACGGTTTTAACCGCGCGGACGCCTTCGAGCGTCTGATGCTTACCGTTCTGAACGAAGTCGTCGACATGATTGAAAACGGCGTTGAGCCCGACGTGCACGGCACACTCATTTCGGCATTCGAAGGCATCCTCACCAACACGAATCTTTCGCCTGAATACCGCGCCACGGTGCTCACGCTTCCCTCGGAAAAAACCATCGCCGCCCACCGCGCCATGATCAATCCGCAGGCAATCCGTCAGGCTCGCATCTTCGTGATGGAGACGATCGGTCGCAAGCTCTCGCATAAGCTCGGCCAACCGCTGCGCACCGAAAACATGCGCAACATGACGCTTGAATACCGCTTCGATCCTAAGGAAGCCGGAAAGCGCGCTCTGAGCAATCTCACGCTCGAGTACCTGCTTGCGGGCGGCAACGCCAAAGCACTACTTGACGCACGAGATCAGTTCGAGCTTTCGGACAACCTCACGGATCGTCTGGCCGCACTGCGCATGATCGTCAACAGTCAGAGCCCGGCCAAGATTGACGTACTCAATGCTGCCGGCAAGCTTTGGGGCAACGAACCGCTTCTGATCAACAAGTGGTTCTCTGTTCAGGCAACGGCACGCGTCTATCCTAACGAATGCCCGGTGCTTGACCGCATCAAGTCGCTCATGCAGTGCCCGGTGTTCTCGATGAAGAACCCCAACAACGTCTACGCCCTCGTGAACACGTTCTTTGTTGCGAATGAACCCGAATTCCACCGTCCCGACGGTGCCGGCTACGAATTCTGGGCCGACACGGTGCTGCAGCTCGACGCCATCAACAGCCACGTGGCGGCTCGTCTGGCACGCGCCCTGGACAACTGGCGCCGTTATACGCCAGAACTCGCCCGCCTTATGCACGCCGCTCTCACCAAGGTTGCCCGTTCGGAAAACCTGTCGGCTGGCGTAAGCGAAGTGGTCGAAAAAGCACTCAATACATACTAATCAGTCCCTGCTCGAAAAAAGAGAAGCGTTATGCAACAGATTACTTTGAGCCAGATGCTCGCCAACGAAGTCAAGACCAACGGTCTTGATGAAAAACTCGCCCGACTGATTGAAACCGTCGCTGCCTGCGGCGTGGAAATCAGCTCAGAAGTCTCCTGCGGAGCCCTCATGGGGGTGCTCGGCATGGCCGGCAGTGAAAACGTTCAGGGTGAAGAGCAAAAGAAGCTTGATGTCATCAGCAACGACATCGTTACCAAAGCTGTCCTTGACTCGGGCGTCGTCGCTGCCTGCGCCTCCGAAGAAATGGATCATTGTGTGGCCGCGGGTTGCGAAGATCGCCGTCCCTATCTCATTTGCTATGACCCGCTCGACGGCTCAAGCAACATCGACATCAACGTCTCGATCGGCACGATCTTCTCGATTCTGCCCAATCCGCATGAGGACGCCACCGCGCCCGAAGACGCCGACTTCCTGCAGCCCGGCGACCGTCAGCTTGCTGCGGGCTACATCATGTACGGTCCGCAGACGCAGATGGCGCTCACGCTCGGCCGCGGCGTAGTGATGTTCACGCTTGATCCCCGCACCAACACTTACATCCTCACCAACGACAATGTGCAGGTGCCCGAGCAAGCCAAAGAATTTGCCATCAACTGCTCGAACAAGCGTCACTGGGAGCCCCCAGTGGCCCGCTACATTGATGAGCTACTCGCCGGCAAGACCGGCGTTCGCGGCAAAGACTACAACATGCGCTGGGTCGCTGCCATGGTCGCCGAAGTGCATCGCATCCTGTGCCGCGGCGGCATCTTCATGTATCCCAAAGACAACCGCGATCCCTCCAAGCCCGGCAAGCTTCGCCTGATGTACGAAGCCAACCCCATGTCCTGGCTGATGGAACAGGCGGGAGGCCGCGCCACCAACGGCTATGAACGTATCCTTTCAATCAAGCCTGAAAAGCTGCACCAGCGTGTGGCTGTATTCCTCGGCGCCAAAGAAGAAGTTGAACGCGTAACGTCCTATCACGCCTGCTGATCGTCTTCACGCGTCTGCTTTCAAGCGCTTCGTCTCCCAGACGAGGCGCTTTTTTTTCGTCCGTTATTTACCCAATTAGTGGTATTTCATGTCTTCTGTTTCTTTCCGCTCCATTTTCAACTCTAGCATTTTATCCTTTCAAATCAACGAATTACATATTTCGATAAATACTTGATTATTATATTTATAGATTGTGAAGCATTTGATTTATCAATCAAAAGGCGTAAGAATTCCACCAAAAGTAGGAAGGCCCGCCTCCCTTGATTTCACCCCACCAGACGCGCTGCGCAGCGGTCACATCCCGCTGGCCCGCGCGAGGAGACAAACGCAATGGACAAAACGGAATTGAGTACCCGTTTCACTGACACCATGGCGAAGTTCACGGCGTACTTCGGCAAGCATTTGCCCGACGACGTGCTTGCCAAGCTCAAGGAAATGCGCACGAAGCAAGACACGCCGCTTGCCAAGGTGATGTATGACTCCATGTTTACGGACCTCGAACTCGCCGACAAGTTCAACGTTCCCTTCTGCCAGGATACCGGCGTGATTCAGTATTGGATCGAATGCGGCTCCGAATTTCCGCTCATCGGTCAGATGCAGGAATGCTTGCGTGAAGCCACAATCCGCGCCACCAAGGAAGCCCCGCTTCGCCACAACGCAGTTCAGATCTTCGACGAGAAGAACACCGGCAACAACACGGGCGTACGCATTCCCTGGATTGACTGGGAAATCATTCCGGGATCGGATCAGTGCACCATCCACGGCTACATGGCCGGCGGCGGCTGCTCGCTTCCTGGCACTGCCAAGGTCCTGATGCCGGTTGAAGGCTACGAAGGCGTCGTGCGTTTCGTCTTTGACAACATCTGCGATCGCGGCATCAACGCCTGCCCGCCGCTTCTCGTGGGCATCGGCATTGCAGGTTCCGTCGAAGTGGCTGCCAACCTCTCCAAGAAAGCGCTGATGCGTCCGATCGGCTCACGCAACAGCAATCCGCGCGGTGCGGAATTCGAACAGATCATCGAAAAGGGTCTCAACGACATCAACATTGGCCCGGGCGGGCTCAACGGTGCGCTCTCCGTGATGGGGGTTCACGTCGAGCAGGCTGCGCGTCACCCCTCGTGCCTTGCCGTCGGCCTGTCGGTAGGTTGCTGGGGCCATCGCCGCGCAACCATTCGATTTAACGCCGATATGTCTTATGAAATGATCTCGCATAAAGGAGTCACGCTGTGAGCAAGAAAATTCTGACGACGCCGATTCGCAGTGAGGACCTCGAAGACATCCGCATCGGCGACATTATCTATCTCAACGGTTATCTCATCACGGCCCGCGACTGCGCTCACACGCGCCTGGTCAAGCACGGCCGCAAGATCCCCGTCGATCTGGCAGGCAAGGCGATTTTCCACGCCGGCCCCATCATGGTGCCCGATCAGACTTCCGGCAGCGGCTTCAAGGTCGTTTCCATCGGTCCGACCACCTCCATGCGCATGGAAAAGTTCGAGAAGGAATTCATTGAGCAAACCGGCGTCAAGCTCATCGTCGGCAAAGGCGGCATGGGGCCCAACACGGTCGAAGGCTGCACCCGCTTTAAGGCGCTGCACTGCGTCTTTCCGGGCGGCTGCGCGGTACTGGCCGTGCAGGGCTGCACCGATGGGATCGAGGCGCTCAGCGGGCTGGATTATGAGACGCTGGACGGCGGCGCAAGGCTGTATGAGGTCCCGGCGGAGGTCATGAGCGGCATTATGGACGCATGGCAGACGGCCTATCCGATGCAGGTCTATGCACCGCAGGAGGCTTCCGCCGCAGACAGCGGAAACGCCTGCATCCTGCTGCTTCCGTAAAAGCGGAAAATGCGCGGCTGGTTGCAGCAAAAGCAAAAATTGGCGCGCATAGACGGGCCTTTTCCTTAGAAAACTACGCTGAGAGGCAGAAATCTGCCAATGAGGTGGTTTTATGAGGAAAAGGCTCGTTTGTTTTTTGCTGGCGGCGGCGATGCTGCTGGCCGCGCCTCCGGCGCAGGCAGCGGAGGGCGATTTTATCCGCTGGGTGGACTTCAACCTGACGGCGGAGGCCATGGAGCGCGCCATTGCGCTCGAACAGCGGCTGCGTGAAAAGGAGATCCCGGTCTCGTGGCTGGACATTCTGGCGCTCGGGTCGGTGCGCTCCGGCGGAAAGCGCTTTTCCGTGAAGGACGCGGAAAAAGCGGCGACGGAGCTGTCGAAGGGCGTCTCGCCGGAGGAGCTGCTCGGCGCGCAGTACCGCTATTTTGACTATTACAGAAAGACGTATGAGGCCGCGCTCGGCGGCCTTGTGGGCTGCTATGCCGTGGAGACGACGGACGCGGAAACGGGCGAAAAAAGCTGGAAGCCGGTCTATGGCGTCAAGGCGTTCAGCCCGATCGCGGAGGGCTCCCGGTACGCGCATTACCGCGATTTCGGCAACAGCCGCTCCTTCGGCTTCCAGCGCCGCCATCTCGGAAACGATCTGCTGGGCAGTCTCGGCACGCCGATCGTCGCCGTCGAGGGCGGGACGGTGGAGGCGCTGGGCTGGAACCGCTACGGCGGCTGGCGCGTCGGCATCCGCAGCCATGACCGCAAACGATACTATTATTATGCGGACCTGCGCAAGGACCGGCCGTATGCGCCGGGACTCCGGGAGGGCGTCACGGTGCAGGCGGGCGACGTGATCGGCTTCATGGGCCGGACGGGCTACTCCGACACGGAAAACGTCAACAACATCGAGACCGTGCATCTGCATTTCGGCCTTCAGCTGATTTTCGACGAGAGCCAGAAGGACTGCGACAACGAGATCTGGATCGATGTCTACGACATCGTGGAGCTTCTGAGCCGCCACCGCAGCTCCGTGCGCTATGACCGCGAACGCAGCGCATGGACGCGGGTCTACCCGTACCGGGATCTGGACGGTTAAAGGGAAACGCGAAGCGGCCCATCCGCAGCGGAAACGGAAACTTTCTGTGCGGCGGTTGACAGCGCGCGCTTTTTGTGGAAAAATAAGCATAACAAGAACAGAAAGCGGGAGCTGCCATGAGCGAAAAGAGCTATTTGACCGGAAACTGCCCGAAATGCGGCGCGGAGCTGCAAATTCCGGCGGAATTGCAGGAATTTTCCTGCATGTACTGCGGAGCGCGTCTGAACCGGGACGCACTTGCGGCGCAGCCTGCGGAAACGCCGCAGTGCGATGCCGCAGAGGCGGAGGAGGCGTGGCGCGCGGCCTCGGGAAAGCTGGCGGGCTGCATCCGCAATTATCCGGGCTACAACCGGAAGATCCTCCGGGACGAGTTTGAAAACGCCTTCGCCGAATATGAGGCCGGGACAAGACCGGTATTTGAGGAGCTGAACGCGGCAGTCTGCGCGATGAAGGCTGGAAGCGCGGCGCTTCTGGAGCAGTCGGCGGAGAAAATGCTCGACGATCTCGAAACAGCGTGGCAGGCCGACCCGAAGTGGAAGGGCAAGAACAGCCGCAGCGTTATCCGCGATGACGACAAGATCATTCTGGCCATCTTTTTCGTTCCTGCGCTACGGAAGCAGAAGCTTCCGATCAGCGAGGAGCTGAGCAGCCGCATTCAGGAAAAATGGATGCAGCGGCACCCGGATTCTCCGTTCTATCTGGGCGACTATGAGAGCATCTCCGGCGGCTTCCGGAAAAAATTCCTCGGCCTGTGCTTCATCACGACGGCGGTCTGCGAGGCGGCGGGCCTGCCGGACGACTGCGCGGAGCTGACGGCCTTCCGGGCCTTCCGCGATGGCTATCTGCGCGCCTGCCCGGACGGCGAAGCGCTGATCGACGAATATTACAGCATCGCGCCCGGGATCGTCTCCTGCATCAA
>ERZ791861.1591-NODE-1591-length-10754-cov-3.792504_pt1 | contig 10754 bp, 6 predicted proteins | sample MGYA00510283_ERZ791861 | MGnify/ENA primary metagenome ERZ791861 (study PRJEB30046, sample SAMN00792074) | human gut metagenome | study: EMG produced TPA metagenomics assembly of the A metagenome-wide association study of gut microbiota in type 2...
TATCGCGGCAGTGAGCGCAGAAACCGGCTTGACCGCCGTGCGGTCGGCATCATCAGCATCGCGCTCGGCCACAGCCGCGAGGATACCGTGATTACCAATTATATTAATCTTTAATGTAAGAATCCGCCTCTGTGCTGTGAAAACTTGCGCAGAGGCGGATTCTTATGTTGTATGCAATATAACGAGATGTATGAAAAATACATAGCGATTCTTTCCTCGCAAAAAATTCTCCGCGGCACTCTCCCATCCTGGAAGAAGAGCCGCGGAGAAATAAATATATTTTCAGTGCCAATACAAAGACCATTAATCTTTACACCACTTTGCTTTTTCCAATGAAAAGATCGGAGATTACTATACAGAAAAGCGACAGGCAAATACCTGTCGCTTTTCTTTGAGGAAAATGAATTTACCACTTCGTAAGTTCCCATGCCTTAATATCGTCAGCAATGCTTCCATTATAGGAAGAAAACTTACGTTTATTACCGATATGAATGTTGGCACGAACCTCGTTATAAAGTGCCTCATCCGGATGGTTCGGATATGCGATCTGAAGTGATGTTTGCAAAGTCCGGGATATCCGCAGCGGTCAGCAGCGGCTTCTGGGTCAGCTCTGCATCCGGACCGGCGCCGAGGCCCTTCTCCAGCATGTAGAAAGCCAGCTCGCGCGAGCAGTTCTTATCATAGTTCTGGGGAGTGATCGCACCGAGGTTCGGCAGACACTGCAGATCGTTGATGCAGTAATCAACAACGCCATAAGCCCAATACTTGGTATTGTTTGCACTCTTGCCCGCATAGCCCTTTGCAGAACAAATCAGTTTTGCCATCTGGCCAATCGTGAGCTTGTCTTCGGGGCCATACTTACCGTTGCCGTAGCCCTTAATAAGACCGCCTTCGGACATCTTGTTGATGTAAGAGGTAGCCCAGTGGTTAGACGGCACGTCGCTGAAATTAGATGCCGCAAAGGCGGATGCCGTCATACTTGCCGCCAATGCCGCCGCCAGTGCTAATGAGGTAATTCTTTTGCACGTGTGTTCTTAAACCACTTGGCATATGGATTGAATTTTCCGCCGCTTTCTCTCCCGGATGAGCGTAGATTTGCTGATGCCGGTGAGTTTAACGACCTGCGCATACGAATGCTCCTCGAGCAGCGTCATCGCATGATCGAGCTGCTCGGTGTCGAACTTGGGCGGCCGACCTTCACGGAAATGTGGGTTGTTCGCGCGCGCGGCGGCCTTGCCCTCCTGCGTGCGCTGCACGATCATGTCGCGCTCGAACTGCGCGAACGACAGCAGCACGTTGCGCAGCAGCGTGTTGACCGAGTCGTTGGACAGGATGCCGAGGTTCAATACGTTGATGGTGATGCCCTCGTCGATCATATCGGTGATGAGGTCGGAGGCCTGCGACACCGACCGCGCGAGGCGGTCGAGCTTAGTGACGATGAGCACATCGCCGCGCCGCAGCTGCGCGCGCAGCCTGTCAAATTCCGGGCGCTCGATCTTCGTGCCGGTGAAGGTGTCCGTATAGATTTTTTCCGCGCCCGCCGCGGTCAGCGCCGCCTGCTGCGCGTCCAGACTGTTGCCGTCGCGCGCCTGCGTCTTGGTCGAGACTCTTGCGTAGCCGAATATCATGTAAATTCCCCCGTTTTCCCGGTTTTGACACCGCAAGTTTTGAATATAGGTTTTGACACCTCTATTATAACTTATGACGCTGGGTTTTGCAACCGGTGGCAATACTTGAAAGATATGACACCGGAGAAAGCCTGTTCGCGGCCTGCCTTTCAGTGCTTTGCCTGCGCGTTAAATCCGGGGGGGTTACTTCACGCTGCGGGCAGAGCGTCGCTCCGTGACGGCCGCACGCTTCTCAAAACGCTGTAAAGCTAAAAAGTTGCAGAGTTATAACTTTACAACGTTATAACTCTGCAACTTTCTATTTATTGATACCGCGTCCAGTCGGGGACGCTCGTCAGCTTCGTCCAGCTTTCGCCGACCTCGCCCTGACGGTTGAAGTCATGGCTGTTCGTGGCCTCCTGCACGGCGAGATAGTGCCAGTCGGACGGCTTGTTGTCCGGCCACGTTACCATGCTGTCCAGCAGGTCGCTTTCGCTCTGCGGCATACGGCAGAGCACGCGGTTGATCATGGTCATGGCCTCAGCGCGGGTGATGCGGGCGTCGGGGCGGAACGTGCCGTCCGGATAGCCCGAAATCCAGCCGAACGCCGCCGCTCTCTCGATCTCGTTTTCCGCCCAGTGACCGGAAATGTCGGAAAAGCTGCCGCTGTTCTCGACCGGTTTGGTGTTGAAGCGCGCGCAGATCGCCGCAAATTCCGCACGAGTGATCGAGGCATCAGGGTCAAAGCGGTCCGCACGGCGGCCCTTGACGATGCCGAGCTTCGCCATCGTGGAAACCGCCTTGTTGTGCCACTGGCCGTCCGAAACATCGGAAAAATCGTTGTCGGCGGTCAGATTTCCGTCGCGGATGTCCGCTTTGAGCAGGCGGAAGAAGATCGTCGCTGTTTCCGCACGGCTGATATTGCCCTCCGGGTGCACCTTTCCGTCCGGATAGCCGATGACATAGGCGAAATGGTCGTCGCCGTTGAGCTTGTCCGGCACGCCGGTCGCCTCCCAGCCTGCATAGACCGTCTTGTCGCTGTTCATCGTCACGGTCGTGATCTTCTGCGTCAGCGCCTTGTCGGCATACCAGCCGGTAAAGGTATAACTCTCGCGGGTCGGGGTCTTATCGAGCGTCACCTTCGTGCCGGAGGAACAGCGCTCATCCTTGTAAGTTGTGCCGCCGTTCGACTCATAGTGCAGCGTGTACCGGGTCGAGTGGCCGGAAGAGCTGCCGCCGCCGGTGCTGCCGAACCGGTAGACGTAGGTCACATCTCCGGTAATGCCGTTCGGGTCGGTGTTCGGCGTCTGTTCCCAGCCGCCGGCGGTATTTTCGTATCCCGGCGCCGGGAGCATGATCTGCGGTACATAGCTTGCGTCCAGCGTGCCGCTCGCGGTGCCGTCCGCCTGCGGATAGAGCACGACCGTTACGGTCTTGTCCTCTGCTGCGCCGCCCGACCATGTGCCGTTGACGATGCGGAACGTGACGGCGGCATTTTTTGCCCAGTGTGCATACAGGGTTTTGGGGCCGTACACCTCGTCTTCAAAATTCGCCCGATCGCCGCCGTCGGCCGCCGTATACCAGCCGAGGAAGGTATAGCCGTTTCTGACCGGCGTACTTTCCGCCGCAACCTTATCGGTAATTTTCACATAATGCATGGTCTCGCCGCTGCTCCATGCGCCGCCGTTGGCGTCGAACGTCACGATCGGCCACCACTGGGCGACGAAGGTCAGATTGGAGCGCACAGGCATATTCAGAACTTCCAGATCGGTATAGAAGATCTTTTCCGAACCATCCTCCTCCAGGTCCCAGCCCTTGAAAAACCATTGATTTTCCGAACCGGGAACCGGTGTCGGCAGGCTTTTGCGTGCATTTTGCAGGGTAGAGCCGTAGGGAACCGGAACCTCATATTTAGAAACGGTTTTCGGAAGGCCCACATTCAGGGATCCGCGTTCGGGCATCATATAATCCGCGTAATCCGCGAGAAACGTTACGTAACATTCTTTATGTGTCCATTTGCCGTAGAGGTCGATAGTCGGATCTGTGCTGCTGTACTTTACCTCGCCTACGAGATCGCCCGTGCAGGCCTCGTTATCATACCAGCCCGAGAACGCCCAGTCCTCTACTCGGGCAACCGTTGCGACCGGATGAGGCGTACCCTCGGTCACTGTCGCCTGCGCCGGGAGGACGGCGGAATCCGGGTTCTCCGTGCTCACCCAGTGATAAGTTACCGTGCATTCGTCCTTCTGAGGGAAGGTATAGGTATAGACATAGTTTCCCGTCTCACTGATGCCGTCGGTGTTCGTGTTCGGGCGGCTGTCCCACGCGCCGGGAGCCTGGTATCCGTCGTCCGGAATCATACCCGTCGGCACGTCATTCTCAGACAGCGTTCCGAAGCCGTTGCGCAGCGCGACGGGAACATTCCTGTCCTCGCTCGTGCCGTTCGACCATTTGCCGTTCTGCACCTTGAAGGTCACGGTCTTCGTGCCGAGCCTCGTCCAGCGGCCGTAAAGGTCGGTGTTTGCGGTCAGAACCTCGCCGTCCTCATGGAATTTCTGCGTGCAGGCGGAATCCTTGTACCAGCCGTCGAACTCGAAGCCGTCCGCCGTCGGCGCAGTCGCCTTATAGTAACGGTTTCCGTCTCCGTCAAGCGAAACGTCAAGCGAAAGGCTCAGCGCGGACGGCGCCGCGATTTCATTGCCGTCCCCGTCCACCGGGATGACCGAGCCGGCCCAGTGAAACGAGACCTGAATCTCGGGCAGCCAGCGGCCGTACAGCTTGAGGTCGCTGCCGAACGCTGGGAACACTCTTCCGGTGTATTTGACGTAGGTCTTTCCGTCGTATGTCCACGTTGACTTTCCCTGGTCGATCGTCTTGTCCCACAGGCGGTACCAGCCGTCGAATTTCAGGTTCAGGTCCTTCCCGGCCACTGCGTTCTGCGTCGGCGCGGCAGGCTTGTGCGTCGTTCCGCGCGCGGCGTGCTCGTGTTTGGGCGGAGCAACAAGGTCCGGCCGCCAGCGCCCGATCCAGTCATAGTCGATGCAGACCGGGTCAGTGATGGTGATGACGACCTTCTCGCCGTAATTCGCGCCCCTGATCTCGCCTGCCTGCGCCTGCGGCGGAATCGGCAGAATGTTCAGAGAGGTCTGGATGGCGTCGCCGCGGCCGATGTCCGCAAGGTTCTGTTCGGTATGGCGGGAGGGCGTCGACTCGAACAGCGGCGTTCCGCTGCTGTCATAGCCGGTGAAGCGGTAATAATCCACCGACGCGACCTCGCGGATGCTGCCGGCGGACAGGATATGGTGGCCGTCCTTCAGCTGGCTCCAGCTGTATCCGCCCGCGCCCTCGGTGAATCTGTCCACATCAATACTCAGCTTCTCGGCTGCGCCCTCGCCGACATTGGCGTCGATTTTGGTCATCAGCTCGTTGAGCGCCTCGTCGATGTCGTGCACCTGACTGAGTCCCTTGAAATAGTCCACGCCGCTTGTAGACGAATTGCCGCAGATGGACGCCATGGTGTCGTTGAAGTTCTTCCGCTGCTCGTCGGGGTCGTTCAGAGGATTACCGCTTTCCAGGTTCAGCTTGTTGAAATCGCCCAGACCGAAAATGGTCGCGCCATAGGTTCCCTTGAGCGTGTTCGCCGCCGCGATCGCCGCCTTCGGGCGCAGCTGCTGATAAGTGCCGTTGTTCTGGTAGGGGAGCGAGCTGGCGGCGATGCAGACGATCAGATTTCGATCCTCACCGACTACCTTGTGCTGCTCCTTGGCGATCTCGGCAAGCCGCTCCGTGATGGTCAGACCGGCGTCCATGCGCGCCGCACCGGCGTACCACGGCACCATTTCACCGGCGTCGATGACCTGCTTGGCGTCGCTGACCGACAGGAACACATCGTCATAGCCATCTTTACCATCTGGATCTGGATCTGGCAGATAGCCCGACGGCAGCTTCGGCAGGGACGTGTCATCTTGCAAGTCGCATTCCTTCCAGCCGCTCTGCGAATGAAAGCCGCCGTCTTTGGTATAATAGCCGGTGTTCAGGCTCTCATTACTGCTCGGCAGCTAGAGCGCGGCATCATAGCTGTCGCCGATGCCGGGGTTGTTGATGCGGCCGTAGCCCGCGATCGCAATGCGGTGCTCGCCGCCGGTGGTCGGCTTCGGCATCCCGTCCAGCAGGCGTTCTATGGCGCCCAGGATTTCCGCGCGCTCGTCGCCGGAATTGGCCGAGCCGTTCTGCGTATTCATGAATTTTGACTGCTCGATCAGGAAAATGATGTCGCAGGGCTTGACCGTCCGGGTCTTGTTGGCCGGATCGGTCATGTAAGCCTCGATCTGCGCGGTGATCTGTCCGGTCTCCGCGTGCTGCACGGTGGCCTTGACGGTCGGCGTCGCGTTTTCTGCCGCCTGCGCCGGTGCCGGAAGCAGGGCGAAGATCATGCAGAATGCCAGAAAACAGGATAAAATACGTCTTTTCATATCCATATCATTCCTTTCTCAGCATGAAATATACTGTGTATTTCCCAATTATAGCACCGGAGCGGAGTGTATTCAAGGAATAAACTGGAAGGAAACGATGCAGAAAAGCCGCAGAAAGTGTATTTTTCTGCACGGCGGCTCTCCCGTATCCGTTTTCTCTGTTCCGCGCGCGGCGCACAAACTAACAAGTTGTTAATGGTTATTTTTCAGGTTCCGCTGTATCCTACAGGTACGGTGGAACCTTTTTATCTGCATTCTGAGAAAGGAGGGGAGGGCAGATGGAGCGGAAATATATCGAGGCCGTCCGTCCGCTCGGCGGTCATGTGCTTCAGGTCGATTTCGTCTCCGGGAGCAGGCTCCTGCTGGACATGGAGCCGTATCTGGACAAGTTCCGATTCCGGTCTCTTGCCGACCCGCAGATCTGGAACAGCGCGGTGACGAACGGCATTTTTGTCCGCTTCTGCGACGTAGAGCTGAGCCACGACGAGCTTCTGTCCATGGCGGAGCAGGAACACCACAGAAAAGGAGGAAAACAGTATGAGTAAAAAGCGAACGATACGGCGGCGGGGACTGAGCGCAGTTCTGGCGCTGTCGGTGTGCTTCGGTCTGCTGCCCCCGACAGCAGGGGCGGCGGTGACGGCGGAGCACGACTGGGAGATCTTCGATGCCTCGGACACCTACAACCTGCCGGGCACACAGGAGCAGATCCTGCAGGAGATGATCCGGAATCCCGAATTTGCGGAGAAGTGGGCGGCTATTGCGAACGATATTCTGCCTGCACAGTTTTATGCGGATGACGATGTAGGCAGAAAATACTTTGATTACAAGGACTTTACAGCGGACAGCTACAGCGCAGACAATCTGAAATACACCGACAAGGGTCTGCGTGATGCAGTAACCAAGGCGGTTGACAATTCCGGTCTTCGGGATGGCTCCGGAGTCATCGACAAGCTGCCGGAAGGGGAATTTCCCGTATTTTATGCCTCCACTTATGAAACCCAGGGATATTCCTCTCAGTCTGGCCAGTACAACGGCTACCACGGCACCGGCTACGGCTACTATGTGCAGGCGTTCTACGACTTTGAAATTCAGGGCATTGCGGACCGGTTTAAGACGCCTTCCATCGAGGCGGACGACACAACGGCGTCGCTCGAGCAGAAGGGCTACCAGTTTAATCTGGGCGGCAGCTCGGACAGCTACAAGGTGACGGCGGAAAACCGCAACGACTTCGAAAACACGGTCGAGAAGAGCTATACCTATGAAAAGAGCACCACGACCTCGACCACGGTCTCCAATACCTATTCGCAGAACTGGACCGAGGAGACCACGGTAGGCGTTGAATTCAGCGTTCCCGTTCTGGCCGCGCTTTCGCCCACCGCCAAGGTCGAGCAGAGCTTTTCCTACTCCTACGGCATGGAAAAGACCTACGAGAGCAGCAAGGAGGAGTCCTACGCGCAGTCCATTACGGATACCATCTCCGTACCGCTGCCGGCGCATACGGGTCTCGACATTAATGTCGATGTGACCGACCTGCAAACGACCATTCCTTATACCGGTGCAGTGCGCATCAAGTATAAGACCATGCTGATCTATGTCACCGGCTGCTATCTGGATGGCAAAAGCCAGGGACATAAATGGTACAGCTACAAGGGCGACGGCCGCAAGAGCGGCGTGTATACCTTCGGCCGGAACGGCCTCAGCGCGATCGAGGATCTGGATGCCCGCATCCAGAACCGGGATGTCACCGGCTACGACCCCGACGGTCTGGATATGAACAGCCTGTATCAGGGCGCATTCAGGACGGCCGCCGATCAGCTGCGCTCCGGTCAGCCGGTCGCGCCGTACTTTGGTTCGTTCCACTACACCTCCAAGAACACCGTCATCACCCCGCAGAAGGTGTACCCGATCTATGCGCTCGACCGTCTCGTACCCGATACCGAACAGATTTCGCTGTACGAGCAGCAGAGCCTGCGTCTGGACAGCATCAAGGTCGAGGCGAAAAACGAGTTTGACGTCGACTGGTACGGCTTCAATCCGCGCCTGAGCGGCGAATGGACGGTCGTGGACGAAGGTCTGAACGACGCTTCGGAGTATGCCGAGGTCACGACAAACCGCAACGGCTACCCTGTTCTCAAGGCACTGAGGCCGAATGACGGAAAGCCGCTGTTTCTGCGCTATCAGCCCAAGGCTTCGATCGAGACCACGGCTCACTTCAAGAGCGAGCTGGTCGAACTGACCATCCTGCCCGTCAAGCTGTCCTCTGTCACCGTAGCCGGCAGCTTTGAGCCGTTCTACTTCAACGACGGCAGCAACACCGCCGACGTTTCGGGTCTGACCGTGACCGCCAAGGACGAGAACGACGAGGACTTCGACGTGACCGGCAGAGTCAAATGGAGCGTGGAGGACAACGACGGCCTGACCATCGACGAAACCACGGGCGACATCGAATTTACCCAGCCGGGAAATTATCAGATCTACGCCATCGTAAACGACACCGAGTCCAACCGCGTACCGCTTCAGGTACTGCCCGAGCGGCAGCTCGAGACGCTGACCGTGAACGGCACGATCCCCGATCTCATCTATAATGATGATACGGCGAACACCTTCGACCTGAGCACGCTCGACGTGGAGGCCAAGGATCAGTACGGCGAGGACATGACGCTCGACGAAAGCCTGTTCGAGTGGCGGCTCGCCACGGACAAGGGCTATGCCGAAATCAGCGGCAGCACGCTCACCGGCCTTGTCGTCGGCACGGATACCGTTACCCTGTATTACCCGATCGGACAGGACGAGAACGGCGAGCCGGTTTACAAAACGACGCAGCCGCTGGCCGTACAGGTGACGGCGAAGCCATATCTGAACGAGCTGTACTACAACGGCGGCGCTCCTGCGGCTGTCGAGGGCGCGTCCTATGACCTGTCCCGCATCCCGCTGCTGGCCCGCGACCAGCACGGCAATCCCTGCGCGGTCCCGTCCGACATCGAGTGGACGCTCGCGGCCGCCAACCAGACCGACGCCGTGATCGAAAACGGCACGCTGCTCGTTGCGGCCGGCAGTGTTCCGGAGGCGTCCTATGCGGACGTCATCCTCGAGGCGGCCTCGGCTTCTGCCGGAAAGACGGCGAAGAATGTCGTTGTCAAGGCCGAGCAGCAGCCCGTCCTCAAGACCATCCGCGCCGACAGGAAGGACGGCTTTGTCCTGCGGCTGGATGAGAACGCGGTCCTCGCGGAGCAGTTCACCGCTACCGGCTTCGACCAGTACGGCCGAGAGATGACCGGCGGCAGCTTTGAATGGGTCAGCTCCAGACCGGATGTGGTTTCGCTCGAAAACGGAACGCTCAAGGCGCTGAAGGAGGACTCGACCGAGATCTACGCCCGTTCCGGCGACATCGAAAGCAACCATATCACCCTGACGGTCACGGCGCCGAGACGGCTGACCGCGATCACCGCAGACGGCGTCCCCTCGTCCGTCCGGAAAAATGCCGCGCTCGACCTGTCTGCGGTCAAGGTCACGACGCTCGACCAGTTCGGCACAGCCTTTACTGCGGAAGAGCTGGCGTCCTACCCGGCTTCGGTACGCTGGACGCTGGAAAAGAATGATACCCACGCCGTGATCAGCGGAAATACCCTCAGCTTCGGTGATCAGGAGGGCACGATGACTCTGATCTGCGCCGCAGTCAACGCAGATACCAGTGTGATCGCTGAAAAGAAGATCAGCATCCGCATCACAGACTCTACCTCCGGCGGCGGTTCCTCCGGCGGCGGTGGTGGTGGAGGAGGCGGCGGAAGCGTCTCCGCACCTGGCTATTCGGTATCTGTAGATGATGTAAAGCACGGCACCGTGACCGTTTCTCCCGAGTCCGCGTCCAAGGGCGACACTGTGACCATCACGGCAACCCCCGACAAGGGCTACACCCTCGAAAGCCTGACCGTGCTGGACAAGGACGGCAAGGCGCTCGCGCTGACCGACAAGGGCGGCGGCAGGTACACCTTCGTCATGCCTGCGGGCAAGATCACGGTGAAGGCGGTCTTTATGGACGACAACACCATGCTCAACTTCTTCACCGATGTGCACGCGGAGGATTACTACTATGACGCAGTGCTGTGGGCGGCGCAGGAGGGCGTGACCGGCGGCACGAGCGATATGCTGTTTGCCCCGAACGCCGGCTGCACCCGTGCGCAGATCGTCACCTTCCTGTGGCGTGCGCAGCAGTCCCCGGCATCCGGCGATGAAAACCCGTTCGCTGACGTTCCCGCGGCTGCGTACTACTATAATGCAGTGCTCTGGGCGGTCGAAAACGATGTTGCGAAGGGCGTGAGCGAGACCGCATTCGCCCCGAACGATAACTGCACGAGAACGCAGATCGTGACCCTGATTTACAGATGCAGGAAGTAAATACAGCAGAAAACGGCATAGAATGCGAAAAAACGGCAAAGGAGCGGCGAAAGCCGCTCCTTTTTCCGACAGACGAAAACGAGACCGCCTCAGGGCGGTCTCGCAGTTTGTCGATAAAGCTTATTTTTACGTAAAGCCAGCAGTTGCGCGATAGCGCGCATTAAAAAGCGTTTGCGCAGCAAACGCATGAAAACCGGGGACATGCGCCTCGGTTTTCATACTTCTAGAGGGAGAAAGTTTCCGTATGGGAACTTTCGGACGTCCGTGTTTTGCGAAGTCA
>ERZ791861.1600-NODE-1600-length-10709-cov-2.594237_pt1 | contig 10709 bp, 10 predicted proteins | sample MGYA00510283_ERZ791861 | MGnify/ENA primary metagenome ERZ791861 (study PRJEB30046, sample SAMN00792074) | human gut metagenome | study: EMG produced TPA metagenomics assembly of the A metagenome-wide association study of gut microbiota in type 2...
GTGAAAAAGACGGCCCTCAGCCCTCTACTTGCTGGACCTGCAAGAGTCCTGATGTACCGCGCATGATGCAGGAAATAGGGGTAGATTCATTCTACAATAACAAGTGGGCTGCTTTCGGCGATGAGATTGTGAATCCGATAGGCTGTTCAGATTGTCATGATTCAGAAACAATGGATTTGCATATCAGCCGTCCGGCCCTGATTGAAGCTTTTGCCCGTCAGGGAAAAGACATCACAAAAGCCACTCCTCAGGCAATGCGCTCGCTGGTGTGTGCACAGTGTCATGTGGAATATTACTTTAAAGGAGACGGCAAGTACCTCACTTTCCCATGGGACAAGGGCATGACGGTAGAGGCCATCGAGCAATATTACGATGAAGCCGGCTTTTCTGACTATACGCATGCTTTGAGCCGTACACCGATTCTCAAGGCACAGCATCCTGACTATGAAATTTCGCAGATGGGCATTCACGGACAGAGAGGAGTATCGTGTGCCGATTGTCACATGCCGTATAAGAGTGAGGGAGGAATGAAATTCAGTGACCATCACATCCAGAGTCCGCTTGCCATGATAGACCGTACGTGTCAGGTGTGTCATCGTGAAAGTGAAGAAACATTGCGCAATAACGTGTATGAACGTCAGCGTAAGGCCAATGAGATCAGAACCCGTCTGGAAAAAGAACTGGCTTCGGCACATATCGAAGCTAAATTCGCCTGGGATAAGGGAGCGACAGAGAATGAAATGCAACCGGTATTGAAACTGCTGCGTGAAGCTCAGTGGCGCTGGGATTTTGGAGTAGCTTCTCATGGAGCTGCTTTCCATGCACCTCAGGAAATTCAGCGAATCCTGTCGCATGGACTGGACAGAGCACTGCAGGCCCGTCTTTCTCTTGTCCGTATTCTGGCTAAGCACGGTTACACGGAGAGTGTGCCGATGCCGGATATTTCTACCAAAGAGAAAGCGCAGGAGTTCATAGGTCTGGACATCCCGGCTGAAAAAGCTGCTAAAGAACGTTTCTTGAATGAAACGGTTCCGAACTGGTTGAAAGAAGCAAAACTGAAGGAACGTATCATTTAAGTGTTATGTGGAAAAATACTTGGGGGATAAAAGAAGGAATAATGACCTGTGCGGGATTGCTCGTCATAGGTCTTATTCTTCATTTGATGACGGGTGGAGTAGACTGGAACAGCTTTTCCTGGCCATTGAATTTGTGTGTGGCAGTGGCTTACCTGGTGGGGCTGGTGGCATTGTATTCTTTGCGGAAAAAGCTTTATTTCGTGCGCTGGGCCATGTCGTACAAAGCGGCGATTCCTTCGCTGGCAGCTGTGTCGGTCCTTACATTCTGTATGGGTATGATTAAGCAGGTCCCGGGACATGTACCTGCTGAGGGTATTTCCATGTTTAACCGCATGATTTCATGGTGGCCTTTCGTGTTGGAGTATTTTTGGATGACGTCCATCGTAGGACTGGTATCGCTCAAGCACCTATTTTCATTTCGGTTTCAGAAGATACCGTTTCTGCTGAATCATTTTGGGTTATTCGTGGCGTTGGTATCTGCTACACTGGGTAGTGCCGATATGAAACGGTTGACGATGAATACACGTGTGGGTCAGGTTGAATGGCGTGCTACGGACACGAACGGGCAGTTAACCGAGTTACCACTGGCCATCGAACTCAAGAATTTCAGTATAGAAGAATATCCTCCCAAGCTGATGCTGATAGACAATGCTACCGGAAGAGCTTTGCCAGACAACGCACCTGCTCATCTGCTTTTGGAAGAGGGTGTCAGTCAGGGTGTGTTGCCCGGATGGAATATTGAGGTACGTAACAAGATAGATATGGCTGCCTCCGTGTCAGGAGAAGATACGGTGAGGTACGTGGAATGGCCGAGCATGGGAGCTACGTGTGCCGTCCATGTCAGGGCTACTTCTGCTGATGGAAAGCAGATGGCAGACGGCTGGGTAAGCTGCGGAAGTTTTCTGTTCCCGTATCAGGCGCTCCGGCTCGATAGTGTCTGCAGCCTGGTGATGCCCGACAGAGAGCCACGGCGCTTCTCGTCTGAGGTGACAATTTATACAGAGACAGGAAAAAAGCTTGAGCAGACAATTGAAGTCAATAAGCCGGCGAAAGTGGAAGGCTGGAAAATCTATCAGTTAAGCTACGATGAGGGCAAAGGTCGCTGGAGTGATGTCAGTGTGTTTGAACTGGTGTCAGACCCATGGCTTCCGGTAGTTTATGTGGGAATTGTAATGATGATGTTGGGGGCTGTATGCATGTTCGTAACGGCCCAGAAGAATAATAAGTGTTGAGAAGAATATGCTGAATTGGGACTGGTTTAGTTATTTTGCCCTGGTGGCTGTGCTGTGCTGGATAGCTGGTGCATGGAGTGCCTTTAAGGGGAGTCGTCTGCGCGCATGTGCGTGTACGGTGTTAGGGCTTGTGGTGTTTGGTACATTTATCAGCTTGTTGTGGCATTCACTGGAGCGTCCTCCTCTGCGTACGATGGGAGAAACCCGTTTGTGGTATTCGTTCTTTTTGCCTTTTGCCGGACTGATTACTTACATAAGGTGGAAATATAAATGGATATTAGGATTTGGCACATTGCCGTCGGTTGTTTTTATCTGTGTGAATATTCTGAAGCCGGAGATACACAATAAAGCGCTCATGCCTGCCTTGCAGAGTCCCTGGTTTGCTCCTCATGTCATTATTTATATGTTCGCTTATGCCATGCTGGGAGCTTCTGCCGTGATGGCCATTTACCTGCTCTGGGTCAGAAAGAACCGGTGTGACGAGAAGGAAATGGCCTTGTGTGATAACCTTGTATATGTCGGACTGTCGTTCATGACACTGGGAATGCTTACCGGTGCCTTATGGGCGAAGGAAGCCTGGGGACATTACTGGGCGTGGGACCCCAAGGAAACTTGGGCGGCTGTGACCTGGTTTTCGTATCTTACTTACATTCACATGCGAATAGGGTTACAGCAGAAGCGTCGGTTGTCATTGTCGGTCCTGCTGATTTCTTTTGTTTTTCTGCAGATGTGCTGGTGGGGCATTAATTACCTGCCTTCCGCACAAGGAAGCAGTATTCACACCTATAATATGAACTGATAAAAACGCTGAGAGTATGAGAAAAAGAATTTTGTCTGCATGGGCGGTGGCTTTGCTTCTTGGGCAGGTGTCCTTGGTCCATGCTCAGGAGAATGAAGAAAGTCATTTTTGGGCCTCAGCCCAGATTCGTACAAGAGGAGAATACCGGAATGGCGCGCTGTCTCCCCGCGGTGAGGGTGATAAACCTGCGGGGTTTATCAATGAACGTGCCCGACTGACTTTGGGATATGAACGCAAGAAGTTGTCGTTGAAGTTCTCGGCACAGCATGTCGGTGTGTGGGGGCAGGATGCGCTGGTTGACAAAAACGGGCGTTTTATATTGAACGAGGCTTGGGCTGCATTCCATCTGAATGACTCGTGGTTCATGCAGCTGGGAAGGCAGTCGCTGGTGTATGATGATGAGCGCATTTTGGGAGGACTGGACTGGAACGTGGCAGGGCGCTATCATGATGCCCTGAAAATAGGCTACAGACATGGAGGGCATCAGCTGGATGGTATCTTTGCTTTCAACCAGAATGACGAGACCCTGATAGGCGGAACATATTATGACAGCAGCAAGACCAAACTTTATAAAAATATGCAGTCCTTGTGGTATCATTATGATTTCGCATCTGCACCTGTGAAACTTTCTGTGCTGGCCATGAATCTGGGTCAGGAAGGAGGTGATGCCGAAACCCGAGAGTCGGATACACAATATATGCAGACGGTGGGCACGTACGTACAATTCACCCCGGCCTCATGGAATCTGTCAGGATCTTTCTATTATCAGACAGGAAAGAATGTATCCGCACGCAAGGTTTCTGCTTTCATGGGAAGTGTGCGGGCTTCGTATTCTATCAATGACAGCTGGACGGTCAATGTGGGAACTGATTACCTGAGTGGTAGTAAGAAGTCCGATGCCACTTACCGGGCTTTTAATCCGCTGTATGGCACTCATCATAAATTTTACGGAGCAATGGATTATTTTTATGCGTCCGATTTTGTGAATGGCTATGCACCGGGACTTTCTGACACGCAGATAGGAGTAGGTTATAAGGTATCTTCTTCTGTATCGATGGGACTGAATTATCATTATTTCGCCACAGGTGTGAAGCTGGAGAGCCTGAACCGTACCTTAGGGTCTGAACTGGATTATCAGCTGGACTGGAAAATCATGAAAGATGTCAGCCTTTCGGTGGGTTACTCGCTGATGAGAGGAACTTCGACAATGGATGTCGTGAAAGGAGGAAATCACAAAAGCTGGCAAGACTGGGGATGGGTGTCTTTGAACGTCAATCCGACTCTTTTCAAAAAATAATAGTTACGTGCGCAATAAAAAAGGACAAGGACTGTTCCACATTGAAGGAGCGGTCCTTGTTCTTTATATAATGCCTTTTATGGCTTTTCGGTTCAGTTCGATGTAATTGCCTTCTTTCCTTTTGAGGATGCCTTCTTTTTCCATCTTATTGAATTCGGTAGACAGGGCCGGACGTGTCACGTTAATGTATTCGGCCAGTTGCGTAAGGGTATGCGTCAGTTTCACGGTAGAAGTGTCTTTATCCAGCTGTTTCAGTAAATAGACCAGGATTCTTTCGCGAATGGTTTTTCGTGACAGCACGTCCAGTCGCATGGTGGTACACACGTTGCAGTTGCCTGATACGCAGAGAAAACTTTTCAGCATATCCGGATATTTGCTGATAAGATGGAAGGTGGAGTCCTTGGTGGCAGTCAGGAGGACAGACTTTTCCAGTGTACGGAATGTGGCGGGGAAACGGTTGTCTTTCTTGAACAGGTGAGGGGTGGCGAAAGCCCTAGGCGACTCAATGTGTTCGATTAAGACTTCATTGCCGTTGGCATCGATAATGTTCACCTCCAAGGTTCCTTCAAGCAATACATACAGATTACAGCATATATCTCCTTGCTCCAGGATAACCGTATTCTCGTTGATTTCCTGAAGACGGAAGTCAAGTCTTTTTAGAATCTCACTTTTCAGGTAATCCGGCAGTTCTTTAAAGAGTGGAATAGAAAAAAGTTTTTCCTTGTAATAATCGTTGAATGGTATGCTTTTCATTATCTGTCTTTCTGCATTTTCTTTTGCAAAAATATGTTTTTTGTTTATTACTTTCAATAGAAAGGCAGGATTAATCTGTTTTTGTGAGAGTGTTAATTAATCCCCTTGTCATAAATCTTACATGCAGATTGACTGGCGAGCCGTATTTTTGTGAAACAAATACAAAGGAAAAATCTGAATAAAAGGAATTACAGATGAGAAAAGCAAGTAGAGAAATGGATAGTCAGTGGGCTTTGGAGGTTATGCGCAGGGCTCCTTATATCACGGTCAGCTTTACCCGGGTCGACGGAAGTGCATACGGGGTGCCGCTTTCACTGGCTTGTACAAGTGATGACGTGTGGTATTTTCATTGTGCTCCTGAAGGGGATAAGCTGGATGCCATTGCCGTGCATCCGGAAGTATGTCTTTCGGCGGTTACGAAGTGCCAGCCTACTGTGGGGCCGAAGGACGGCACGTTTACACTTCAATATCGTTCGGCCATCGCTTTTGGCAAGGCGGAACGGGTGACGGATACGGAAGAGAAAATTGAGGCGCTTCGGGTCATCAGTCAGCGTTTTCTGCCCAAGCACATGGATGCGTTTGATGAGGCGGTGCAGAGAAGCCTTCATCGTACGGAGGTGGTACGGATTACTTTATTAAGCCCTCCCACCGGCAAGCGTAAGCAATATGACAAGAATGGAGATGAAATGAAATACGGCAGGATGGAATGATCTTGCCGCAGGCTATATCGTAAAATGTAAAAGATGATGGAACTGTTTGATGTGTATTCGGTTTTTCCCGTGAATATCGTAAGGGGAAAAGGTTGTGAGGTATATGACGAGAAGGGGCAGGCCTATCTTGATTTGTATGGCGGACATGCCGTGATTTCGGTGGGACATTCGCATCCGTATCTGGTGAAGTGCATGAGTGAGCAGCTGCAACAGCTGATGTTTTATTCGAATTCTGTCATAAATAAGTTGCAGGAAAGACTGGCTAATGAGCTGGGTGAGCTGTCGGGGTATCCTGATTATCGGGCGTTCTTTGTCAACTCGGGAGCAGAAGCTAACGAAAATGCCCTGAAACTGGCTTCGTTTCATACGGGGAAAAAACGGGTAGTGGCTTTCAGAAACTCTTTTCATGGGCGTACGTCGGCGACTGTGGAAGTGACGGACAATCCTGCCCTTCATGCACCGATTAATACGAATCATAACGTGTATTTTGCAGACTTGGATATAAAGGAAGTGGAAACGGAGTTGACCAAGGGAGATGTGTGTGCCGTAATTCTGGAAGGAATTTCAGGAGTAGGGGGAATCCAGGTCCCCGATGAGGACTTTCTGCGGCAATTGAGGGAACTGACGAGACGTTATGGGGTGGTATTGGTTCTTGATGAAATACAGTCGGGCTATGGTCGTACGGGGAAGTTCTTTGCTCACCAATGGGCTGGCATCAAGCCGGACCTTATCACTGTGGCCAAGGGTATAGCTAACGGATTTCCTTTTTCGGGAGTCTTGATTAGTCCGATATTTGCCGCCCGAAAAGGAATGCTCGGTACGACGTTCGGTGGTAATCATCTGGGATGCGCCGCCGCCCTGGCTGTGCTGAAAATTATCCGTGAGGAGAAACTGATAGAGAATGCCCTTCATACGGGAACGTATCTGATGCAGCGGTTACAAGAATTGCATTCTCCGCTTATAAAAGAAATCCGGGGACGTGGACTGATGGTGGGGGTGGAACTGACCGTGCCGGTGAAAGAGGTACGCGAACCCCTGCTGTTTGAGGAACGGATTTTTACCGGCTATTCCGGGTTGTATACATTAAGAATACTTCCTCCGTTGATACTTTCAACGAAAGAAGTGGATATATTTGTAGGGAGTTTGAAGAAAGTGCTGGATGGATATTATGAAAATAGCAGATAAGCTTTATAAAGTTTTCGTTGTTGCGGGTAGCGAACCTTTAGGAACAGCGGGGATTCAGGCCGATATGAAAGCCATCGTGGCTTGTGGAGGGTATGCGGCAGGAGCAGTGATATGTATTGTAGATGAGGACACAACTCATGTAAAAGGAGTACACTTGATACCGGCAGATATGATTGCAGGACAAATCCGTTCTTTCCTTGGAGATGTGGGGGCAGATTGCATAAAAATCGGTATGTTGTATTCTAAAAATATCATTCGGCTTGTTGCAGGCATATTAGATGAATATAGCTCGATTCCAGTTGTCGTTGATCCGGTCATGGTTACTTCTTCGGGTGATAAATTGTTGGAAGAAGATGCGGTGCAAGCTTATAAAGATTACTTATTCCCTCGTACTTCTATCCTAACACCGAATAAGAAAGAGGCTGAGTGGTTATGTGGAAAGGAATTGAATGAGGGTAATATAGAGGAATGTTTGAAGGATTTGAGCCGCTGGGGAAATAGCGTAATTATAAAGTCGGTGGAGAACCGTGATTTCTTTATCGATTATTATTATAATCCGGTGGAGAAGGTGATGAAGGTTTACAAGAAGGAAGGAATTCGAACCCGAAATGTAAATGGAACGGGAGATAGTTTTGCTTCTGCAGTAGCGACTTTTTTAAGTAAAGGTTATGGGATTGAGTTTGCTGTTCCTGAAGCAGAAAGGTTTATTCAGCAGTCCATTGAGTTAGGAGCCCGCTTTAAGTTTGGAAAAGGATTCGGTCCTGTATATCCTTATTATGAAGTACAAGAATAAATGTGTAACAATACGAAAATAATATGAAAACAACTGAATTTATCGGGGCTGCGGAACGGCAGCTTTATGAACTGGCAAGCAGAATGGTTGCCTATAATGCGGGCGATCCGAAGCGTATACAACATTTGATAAAAGTACATTATTTTGCTCGTATGATTGGTTTGGCAGAGCATGTGGATGAGGCTACTCAACTGATTTTGGAGGCGGCAGCCATTGTGCATGACATTGGTATCCGGATTTGTGAGCAGAAATACGGAGTCTGCGATGGAAAGCATCAGGAGCTGGAAGGTCCGGATGAAGCCCGGAAACTGCTGACGGATATGGGGACATTTTCTGAAGCACAAATAGAACGGATATGTTGGCTGGTAGGGCATCATCATACGTATGACTCCATTATAGAAATAGACTATCAGATTCTGGTGGAAGCCGATTTTCTAGTTAACATTTACGAAGATAATCTGCCGGCCGATGCTATTCGCAAGGTGAAAGAAAAGATTTTCAAAACCTCGGCAGGACGGGCATTGCTCGATACGATGTTTGGAGTTGAAAACAATACGCTCTAAAAAAAAGCCCTCATTTCTGCATGTGGCAGGAATGGGGGCTTTGAAGTTATTGAATCATTTTTAGGGGCTATAGAAGAACTTGGGAAACAGAAGTTTTTTCCGTAATTTTGAAACAGTGTATTTTTATAATAGAGGTATGAATAAATTTAGCAATAAATCGATTGAAGAACTCGGTTTCTATGTATATTCGTTAGTAGACCCTCGAGATGGTAAAATCTTCTATATTGGAAAAGGATGTGGAAATCGTGTTTTCCAGCATTGTGAGGCAGCCCTACAAGGGGATGAAGTATCCTTAAAATTAAATTTAATTCGAGAGATTATTTCTTTGGGATTACAAGTAGAGCATTATATACTTCGTCATAAACTTTCTGAAAAGGAAGCTTTTCAGATAGAATCTGTTCTTATAGATTTTCTTACATATCCCAAATTTAATACGGAACAAATACTAACCAATATTGTAAGTGGACATCATCAGTGGGATGAAGGTATTAAAACCGTTGATGAGATTAATGCAATCTATGATTGTGAACGAATTAAGATAAATAACAATGAACATTTGTTGTTGGTAAGTTTGAATAGAAGTTTTGATGATGCAAAAGCTCAAGGTGTTTATCAACGAATAAATATTTATGAGAAAACTCGTCAATATTGGGCAATAGCAAAATCTCGTGCAGCTGAAATAGATTATGTGTTAGGGGTATATCATGGAATTGTACGGTCGGTAATTAAGGTTGATAGTTATGATTGGACTTTTTATGATGAAGAGAAAAAAGTCCGTTTTAGTAAAGAACGCTGTTGTTTTCATGGTACTTTAATAGCAGATTCACCTTATTTGAATAAAGATGTAAGTGATTATCCTTTTGGAAGTGGAGGGGCAATTAGGTATATTCCATAAATTAATTGTAAAAAGAAAAAAAGTATAATATACCATGAAAAAACAATTTATCTTCATTTTATATAGCTTGTTCTTATGTGTAGGTACGATAGCTGCCACAAATTACAACGTGCTTCAGCAGGGAGCTGTCGGTGATGGAAAAACATTGAATACAAAGTCTTTGCAATCGGCTATTGATGCGCTTCATGCAAAAGGGGGCGGGCAGCTGTACTTCCCTGCCGGACGCTACTTGACCGGCAGCCTGCAACTGAAATCGAATGTGACACTTTACCTGGAAAAGGAAGCGGTGCTGTTAGGAAGTACGAGTCCTTATGATTATCCGGGCTTCAGCACTGAAAAGGAGCTGAAAGTCAACAATGACCACTTTGACCAGGCATTGATTTATGCCGAAGGGGCAGAGAATATCGGCATTACGGGAGAGGGGTGTATAGACGGGCAGGGCAGAGAACTGGCTCTGACGATTGACAGCCTGCATCATACGGGAGAACTGGTGGACAAACACTATAATACGTATCGTAAACGGCCGAACACACGACCAAAGTTGCTTTTTATGCGTAATTGCCGGAAGGTGGAGCTTCGGAAGACTAATTTTAGGAGTGGTGCGGCATGGGGGCTTTCTTTTTCTCTGTGTGTCGATCTGACGATTGATAGTCTGCATGTGGAAAACAGGGCGTATTGGAACAATGACGGGATTGACATTAGCGATTGTAAGGATGTGCGTATCTCCAATTGTTTCATCAACTCGGCAGACGATGGCATTTGCCTGAAGTCGCATAACCGGGGAGCATGGAACGACCGGGTATCCATTTCCAACTGCCACATCATCAGCAGTGCCAGTGCCATTAAGTTTGGTACGGAATCGTTGGGTGGATTCAAGAATGTGACAATTGACAATATTCGGATTAAAGATACTTTTCGTTCGGCCATAGCCATTGAGTCGGTCGACGGGGCGGAGATTGAAAACGTGAAACTGGAGAATATAGAGATTGTGTGTCCGGGACGTGCTACACGCGGAATGGCCTATATGTCGGTGAGCCGTTTGAAAGACGTGCCGGAAAATGAAAAAGGATACCCGGAGTTTACCATGTTCGAGGAACTGCCTTCATGGGGATTCTATGTGCGCCATGTGAAAGGTATCCAGATGCACAATGTCAAGTTACGTTTGCAGGAAGATGATTTCCGTCCGGCTTTTGTGTTCGACAGGGTGAGCGATGTACGTCTTTCGGACATCAGTTTGCCGGAGAATAAAAAGGCGGGGCAGGTGGTGCTGCGGCAGACAAGCTTGCAATCGGCCGATAATGCGGTGAAAGAGTATGTCAGGGAAGTAGAATAGGTATCAGGAGTTACTTATATAAAAGCATGATGCCTTCCTGAGTCACGGAATAAATGGACTCGGGAAGGCATCA
>ERZ791861.1606-NODE-1606-length-10690-cov-2.260555_pt1 | contig 10690 bp, 6 predicted proteins | sample MGYA00510283_ERZ791861 | MGnify/ENA primary metagenome ERZ791861 (study PRJEB30046, sample SAMN00792074) | human gut metagenome | study: EMG produced TPA metagenomics assembly of the A metagenome-wide association study of gut microbiota in type 2...
CAAATTTCCAACAGACAGAATTTGAGAAACAGTCCGTGATATTCTCGGTTGATGAAGACGGATATTACTACCTGGGCTTCTACTGCTACAGCGACGGCAAAAAAGGCTGGTCGCTGACCATCGACAACGTGGGTGTGGCCGAGGTAAGCAACAATGTCCCAGGAACCGTAGGCAACCTGACAGTCGCCCCCGCCCCGCTCGGCGCGCTTAAAGCCACAGTGGCATTCAACGCCCCCACTGCCGACGCACAAGGCACGGCTCTCGACGCAGCGGTTAAAATCAACATTTATCGCGACGGAACGCTCGTCCGCACATTTGCCGAGGCTCAGCCAGGCGAAGCACTGTCGTGGCTTGACGAAGGCGTGCCAGAAAGCGGCATCCACACCTACAGAGTGGTGGCGTCGAACGCTGCCGGAGAAGGTGCGGAGGCTAAGGCAGAGGCATTTGTGGGAGTCGATGTGCCGGGAGCGGCAGGCAACGTGACGCTCCACGATGTCGACGGCAAGGCAGTGGTTTCATGGACAGCACCTACGGTTGGCTCCCGCGGCGGATGGTTCGACCCGGCAACGGTCACCTACCGAGTGCTTCGCAGCGACGGTCAGGTTGTGGCAGAAGGCTACACTTCAACAACGTTTACCGATGCCGAATTGCCAGCAAGCAAAAGTCAGCAACTTATTTACTACGTCATCACAACCTATAGCGGCAATGCTAAAGGCGACTATGCCGTGACACCCTATTGCGTGTTCGGCAATCCGTATGCTGCGCCTCTCACCGAAGGTTTCGCCGGATCTGACATGGCTTACTACCCGTGGCTTACGGAATCGGATGCCGACGTGCATCAGAGCTGGACTCTTCAGGACAGCGGAACAAACCCGTCGACCGCCGACCAGAATGGCGACAAGGGATTGGCCACATTCCACAGCATTGGAGAAAAGCCCGGCATCCACACATCGTTCTCTTCTCCGAAAATCAGCATTGCGTCGCTCGACCATCCTGCCGTAAGTTTCTGGATGTACCACAGCCACGACAGCAATGTGGCAACGCCCGAAAGCATCGAGGTGAAAGTGATGGCCGACGGAGGCGAATGGCAAGCCGTGGACGGCGCGAAATGGATGCGCGACAACGGCTCTACCGGCTGGCGTCGACACATAGTTGACCTCAGCGCTTTCAAGAGCAGCAAATATGTGCGCATAGCTTTTGTAGGCACTACTGCAGGAGGAATGGACGTGCATCTCGACAACATCACAGTTGACAATATGTTTGAGACTGATGCCGAACTCACCAATATCGCCGGACCGAAAAAAATAGCATCCGGTGAACTTGCTGAATATGACGTGAAGGTGACAAATGCGGGCTTGACCGACCTTGCCGACATCAAGGTTGTGCTCAACGATGCCTCTGGGACACAACTCGCAGAAACTACAATAGCGCAGCTGAAAGCCGATGCGCAGGTTATGGTGACTCTGCCTGTTGCACATCAAGCAAAAGGCTCTATCCCCGTGACAGCCGTTGTCGCGGCGGCTGCCGATGCGAATGCCGCCAACAACACGAAGACAATCACAACCAAAGTTGTCGACCCGGTAATCCCCGTTCCACAGTCGCTTGACTGCACCAAGACAGCCGACGGACTCCGCCTGTCGTGGCAGTCGCCATGGACAAAGGGTTCGGTGACCGACGACATCGAAAGCTACAAGGATTGGGCAATCGACAACGTTGGCGACTGGACAATGGCCGACCTCGACCACGACGTGACATACTATATCAGCAAAGATCTTGGCGAATATGACAATGCCTCGTCGCCAAAGGCGTTCCAAGTCTGCAATGCCAACACTCTCGGCATCGACATCTGGGACGAGGGCAAACCTCATTCCGGCAATAAAATGCTGATGGCTATGGCTGGTGTGAAATATGTGAACAACGACTGGCTGATTTCTCCGCGCCTGAACGGCGACGAGCAGACAATCTCGTTCTTCGCACGCTCGTTTACGCTTGAGAACCAGCAGCCTGAGCGCATGCGTGTGCTTTATTCAACCACCGACACCGACCCTGCCAACTTCACTAAAATCCATGCAGCCGACTATCTTGAATTGTCGGGCGAATGGGCAGAATTCCGTTATGTAGTGCCGCAAGGAGCGCGCTATTTCGCAGTCAACTGCGTCAGCGACAGCGGTTTCGCAATGTTTGTCGACGACTTGTCGTTCAACGACCTCACCGTTCCGCAACTGAAACTGAAGGAATATGAGGTTTATCGCAACGGTGTGTTGCTCGGCAAAACTTCGGCCACTGAAATCACCGATCCGGAAGTGGTTGACGGCACAGTCTACACCGTACGAGCCATCTTTGACAAAACGGAAAGTGATTTGAGCGAAAGTATTACATACAAAGAAGGAGCTGTGGACGAGATGGCAGCCGACACAATCCGTGTGGCAACATCCAAAGGCGAGATAATCGTGATTGGCGCCGAAGGCAAACAAGTGGCAGCTGCCTCAGCCGACGGACGCATGTTGCTGAACGCTGTTGCCGAATCCAACCGCGTCAGCATCCCTGCCACGGCTGGCGTGTACGTAGTCACAGTCAACGGCAAATCTGTGAAAACGATAGTCAGATAAATACTCTTTGACAGGACTATAATCCACGGCGGGCTGTGTCATTGGCGCAGCCCGCCGTTTTCGCATATTGCCAACAATTGAAACTTTCTCTCCAAAAGGAGAGTTTTTCTCAGAATTTATTCGCATCTTTGTTATGCCAGTAGTTTAGTTTTCTTGTCAGCTTCCGCAACGCCGCGACAAGAGAATTATTTCGGCACAGCGAGTTGTCAACCAACTTTTACAACCCAAAAACGACATTGAATGATCAACAGCTTCCAAGACGCAAAAAGCCTTCTCCGCACAGCGGAAAAAGCTTTCAACGACAAAGCATATCAACAATCTGCCGAAATCGTTGAAGACGTGGCACGCTACGCCGCCTATCAAAGCGACGGGCTCACAGCCGGACAGAAAGCCGAACTCACACAGATTGTAAAACAAGCCATCGGCCGCTTCACGTTTTGCCCCGACGAATGCGTTTGGGAAGAAACCAGCGCCCTTATGGACCTATTCAGAGATTAACTATGGGATATCTTGTAATTTGCCCCACATGCGGCGGAAAAATGAGTGTAAATGCCGACCGATGCCCTCATTGCGGCGAGACCGAATTCTTCAAATATGCAGCCAGCACCCGCGTAGTCGGCTCCAAGCCGTGCAAGCACTGCGGGGCTACTGGACTCGTCTGGCGATATGACGCCACAGCAATGTCTTACAATCCCGGAGGAATGCATGGCGCATACAACGTGCTCCCCGGACAATTCAAAATAAAAATAGGCAATGACACATTCGTTATCGAGGACGTCAAGCCAGAGATGCGCAGCAGATTTGAGACATGCATCCGCAACCATGACTACGAAATAACATTCATACGGAGAGCTCTCCACTCCATAAAATACGACCAGGACGCCTGCCCCGAATGCAACGGCAATGGAAAAATCAACGATGTGGTCAAAGAATACTCGCGTATCGACCTCCGCAAAAAAGTATGAAAATGTTCATGATTGCCCCCATATACCCAAAATGCGGCACTACCGCTGTATAGAAATCTTCTTTTATCCGTTGGGGGATTCTAAAAGACATTTGAGAAACGTGAAAGCGTGCCCCAGGACTCAGCCCAGGGCACGCTTTCACTATCTAAATTATTATGTTTTAGCCGAATATCAGCACAACAAGCTGCGCCGTGATGACACGCATGAACATCGACAACGGATAGACCGTAGAGTATGCCACGGCAGGCGCGTCGTTGTTTGCCACCTTGTTGGAGTATGCCAATGCAGGAGGATCGGTATAGCTTCCCGACATTATACCAAGAATCGACAGGTAGTTGAACTTGAACTTGGCGCGGGCAATGAAGCTCATAATAATCTGCGGAATCACCGTTATAAGGAATCCCCAGAACACCCACATCAGGCCTTGTGCGTTAAACACCGTTTCGGCAAATTTCTCACCTGCGCCCAATCCCACAGACGCAAGGAATAGGCAGATGCCCACTTCTCGCAGCATGAGGCTCGCGCTTGTCGATGTGTATGTGACGAGTTTGAATTTATATCCGAAACGGCTCAACAGAATAGCCACCACCAGCGGACCTCCGGCAAGACCGAGCTTCATCGACGCCGACATTCCCGGGATGGCGATAGGAATTGAACCGACAATTATACCGATGAATATTCCGATAAACATTGTCACCATATTCGGTTCGTGCAGGCGTTTCATCGAGTTGCCAAGTCGTGTGGCAAGACGCTCGATGTGGCTTGGATCGCCCACCACGGTGATGCGGTCGCCCACCTGCAGTTTCAAGTTGGGATTGGCAAGGAGGTCGAGACCGGCACGGTTTACGCGCGTTGCGTTGAGGTTGTAGCCGTTGTGCAGACGGAGCGAGCCGAGCGTGCGTCCGTTGTAGTGGCTTTTTGTCACGAGTATGCGTCGCGAAACCACATTGCTCTGCGACTCTGCCTCCCATTCCATGTCGACTACCGGACCGATTACCATCTGGAATGCCGACTCGTCTTGTATTGAGCATACAGTGAGCAGAAGGTCGCCCTTTGACACCACTGTTTTCGATGTAGGAATAATCACTTCGCCAGTTTCTTTCACCTTCATTCGCGACACAACGAAGTCATGGTCGATAACCATGCGCAGCTCACCAATGGTTTTTCCCTCTATACGATGGTTCTCAACTTGGAATGTCACGACATAAGGTTTCAAAGTGCTGTCTTCGTTTTCGTCCTCAATTTCTTTCTGCTCTTTCTCAATCTTCACGCGGAACACCGCCTTCAGCAGAATCATTGACAGGATGATGCCTACAACACCCAGCGGATAAGCGGCGGCATAACCCATTGAGAGGTCTTCTGCCGTGCCTGCCGTTGCGGGGTCGAGCGTGCCGAGCGCCTGCTGCGCCGCACCAAGACCAGGAGTGTTGGTCACCGCACCGGAAAGGATACCCACAATCTGCGCGATTTTCACGTCACAAGTGTAGTAAATCACCAATGCCACTGCCACGTTGAGCAGCACCACCATCACCGCAAGCATATTCATCTGGACTCCACCTTTCTTGAACGAGGAGAAGAAACCAGGACCCACCTGCATACCGATTGAGAACACAAACAATATCAATCCGAAATCACGGATGAAATTGAGCAGTGTCGCATTGGCTATTGAGAAGCCGAAATGCGACATCACGATGCCTACAAACAGAACGAATGTGACACCAAGGGAAATCCCGAAGAACTTAATCTTGCCCAGCAGCACGCCCAACGCTATCACCAGCGAATAGACCACCACATCGTGGGCAATCGAGCTTTCCGTAAACAACGATACTATCCAATCCATCTATCTTTTTTTTGGTTTACTATTTTCAAGTTGCAAAATTACTGCTTTTTTTCCATATTCATTCCCTTTTCATCCACTTTTGTTGCTCTACAACATAATTTTTGAGCAAATTTATTACACACTTCAGCAAAATCTGTGTAATTTTATAGCATTTTCCGTGATTTTTCTATCAAAATATCACAAAATATGCCTTTTTGGTAAAAAATATTTGGTTATTTCAGATATTCTCAATACATTTGCAATCGAAAACAAAGAAAGAATTATGATATATAAGAACAACATATCAGCGGTCGGACTAATTTGCCTATCTTCAGTCGTCATTATTTGCAAAGCAAATGAGGAGCGGTAGCCGACGCGTTGTTGTTTTTATATAACCAACTTACGGCGACCTTTCCTCAACATGAAGAAAGGTCGATTTTTTATATATAAGATTATGAGCAAACCATTGAGAAGTGCGCAGTGCACACAGGGACGCCGCATGGCGGGAGCAAGGGCTTTGTGGAGAGCCAACGGAATGAAGGAGGAGCAGATAGGCAAGCCCGTGATTGCCGTTGTCAACTCGTTCACCCAGTTTGTGCCCGGGCACACGCACCTGCACGAAATCGGACAGTTTGTAAAACAAGAGATTGAGAAACTTGGATGTTTCGCAGCCGAGTTCAACACGATAGCCATCGACGACGGCATCGCCATGGGGCATGACGGTATGCTCTACTCCCTACCGTCGCGCGACTTGATAGCCGACAGCGTTGAATATATGGTCAATGCCCACAAGGCCGACGCGATGGTGTGTATCAGCAACTGCGACAAGATAACTCCGGGAATGCTCATGGCAGCCATGCGGTTGAACATCCCTGCGATATTCGTGTCGGGAGGTCCGATGGAGGCAGGCCACCTCGGCAACCGTCCGCTCGACCTGATTGACGTGATGATCGACTCCGCCGACACCACGGTCGACGACGCGACTGTCACCCACCTTGAGCAATTCGGATGTCCCACATGCGGATCGTGCTCCGGCATGTTTACCGCCAACTCTATGAACTGCCTCAACGAGGCCATCGGACTCGCACTGCCCGGCAACGGCACAATCCTCGCCACCCACACCAACCGCAAGGAGCTGTTCAGACGGGCGGCGGCACAGATAGTGGAAAACTGCCGGGCCTACTACTTTGACGACGATGCCAGCGTGCTTCCACGCTCAATAGCCACACGCCAGGCGATGCTCAACGCCATGACGCTCGACATAGCCATGGGCGGCAGCACCAACACCGTGCTCCACCTGCTTGCCGTTGCCAACGAGGCCGGCGTTGATTTCACGATGAACGACATCGACGTCCTATCGAGGAAAACACCTGTGCTTTGCAAAGTGGCTCCCAACTCTAAATACCACATCGAGGACGTAAACCGGGCAGGCGGCATCCCTTCAATCATGGGCATTCTTGCCGACAACGGCCTTGTCGACACATCGTGCCGACGCGTTGACGGACTTACACTCGGCGAGGAAATCGAGAAATACGCAATCGGAGGAAAGGCATTCGGAGCAGATGCCGAAGCGTTGTGGAAGAGCGCGCCGTGCGGCAAGCGAACCACCGCCCTCGGCAGCCAAAGCTCCACCTATTCCTCGCTCGACGACGACCGCGCCAACGGATGTATCCGAGATTTCGCCCACGCCTACGTGAAAGACGGCGGACTTGCCGTGCTTACCGGCAACATAGCCTCCGACGGCTGCGTGGTGAAAACCGCAGGCGTCGATGAGAGCATCTTCCACTTCAAAGGCAAAGCCAAAGTGTTTCAGTCACAGGAAGAGGCGGTCGACGGTATCCTTGCCGGCGATGTAGCGGCGGGCGATGTGGTGGTGATAACCTACGAAGGGCCCAAGGGCGGTCCGGGGATGCAGGAGATGCTCTACCCCACGTCATACATCAAGTCGCGCCACCTCGGCAAAGAGTGCGCCCTCATCACCGACGGACGCTTCTCCGGCGGCACTTCGGGGCTGTCGATAGGCCACATCTCGCCTGAAGCGGCGGCAGGCGGCGCAATCGGGCTGGTGCACGACGGCGACGACATAGAAATCGACATTCCCCGCCGCACCATCAACGTGCTGCTCTCCGCCAGCCAGCTGGCAGAGCGACGCAAGGAAGAGGAGTCGCGCGGCAAAGCGGCATTCACCCCGACGAAGCGCCACCGCGAAGTGTCGAAAGCACTGCGGGCATACGCCGCCATGGTGTCGAGCGCCGACAAAGGCGGCGTTAGAATCATTGACTGACATGACAACCTATTGGGCAATCTACGACAAAAAAGCATAATATGAACGGAAACAAAATATCTGGAGCGGAAGCCATCATAAAATCCTTCTTGAGCGAGGGTGTCGACACAGTGTTCGGCTATCCCGGAGGCGCCATCATCCCCGTCTACGACGGGCTTTACGGCTATAAGAAAGAGCTGCGCCACATTCTTGTGCGCCACGAGCAGGCAGCCATCCACGCAGCGCAAGGCTATGCACGCGTCACGGGACGCACCGGTGTGGCGATGGTCACATCCGGTCCCGGCGCAACCAACATAATCACAGGCATCACCGACGCCCTCATCGACAGCACTCCGCTTGTCGTAATCACCGGACAGGTAGGCAACAGCGGCTTAGGCACCGACGCCTTCCAGGAAACCGACGTGATGGGCATCACCCAGCCTGTGACAAAATGGAGCTGCCAGGTGCGCCGTGCCGAGGACATTCCCGAAGCCATAGCACGCGCCTTCCACATCGCGTCGACCGGGCGTCCGGGTCCAGTGGTGCTCGACATCACCAAAGACGCACAGGTGCGCACAATGGAATGGCATTATGAGAAATGCAACTTCATCCGCAGTTACATACCCTACCCCGACATCAGCGATGAAGCTGTGGCACAAGCTGCCGAACTCATAAACAACGCCGAGCGTCCGATGATCATAGCCGGACATGGCGTGATGATTTCCGGTGCGGAAAAAGAATTGGCAGAAATGGCTGAGAAAGCCGACATCCCCGTTGTCTGCACATTGCTCGGACTGTCTTCGATACCGTCAAGCCATCCACTCTACAAAGGCATGGCCGGCATGCACGGAAATATCGGTCCGAATGTCAACACCAACAAGTGCGATGTGCTGATAGCCATAGGCATGCGGTTTGACGACCGCGTCACGGGCGACACGTCGAAATATGCCCCACAGGCAAAGATTGTGCATATCGACATCGACCCGTCGGAATTCAACAAAAACATACGCGCCACAGTGCCTGTGCTCGGCGATGCGAAAACGGTGCTCGGCAAACTCATCCCGATGCTCCGCAAAAACGAGCATAAGGAATGGCTCACCACGTTCAACCGTCCGGAAGCCGTGGAATATGAGAAAGTAATCAAGCCCGAGACCGAGCCTTCCGAAGGAATGATGAACATGGGAGAAGTGGCGCGAAGAGTGTCGGAGGCCACCAACAACGACGCCATTCTTGTCACCGATGTGGGACAGAACCAAATGCTCTCCGCCCGATATTTCAAATTCTCTCGTCCCGACAGCATTGTCACGTCGGGCGGACTCGGCACCATGGGATTCGGACTTCCGGCTGCCATCGGTGCGAAAATCGGGCAACCCGGCCGTCAGGTGTGCCTTTTTGTGGGCGACGGAGGTCTGCAGATGACAATACAGGAACTCGGCACAATTTTTGAGTATAAAGTTCCTGTAAAAATCATACTGCTCAACAACAACTTCCTCGGGATGGTGCGGCAATGGCAGGAACTGTTCTTCCACAAGCACTACAGCGAGACACCGATGGTCAATCCCGACTTCGTGGCACTCTGCAAGGCTTACGGCATCAATGGCGAGGACGTTGTGGAGCGCAAAGACCTCGGACAGGCAATCAAGCGCATGCTCGACTCCGACGAAGCCTACCTGCTCAACGTGTGCATCCAGCCCTACAATATGGTGTTTCCGATGACCCCGGCAGGCAGCAACGTAGACAACATTATGCTCAACGCAACGGAGCATTACATTTAACGACGACAGAAAGATATGGAACAGTTATACACATTCACCGTTTTCACCGAAAACCGCGTCGGTCTGCTCAACCAGATTTCGATTATCTTCACGCGCCGCAGCGTGAACATTGAAAGTCTGTCGGTGTCGCCGTCGTCGATTCCTGGCATACATAAATTCACCATCACCGCCAACTGCGACACCGACATGGCGCAAAAAATCGTGATGCAGATTGAAAAGCGCATCGATGTGCTGAAGGCATTTGTCTACACCGACGCCGACCTTGTCTATCAAGAGATTGCCCTCTACAAAGTGCCGACCGACAAACTTGTCGCCGAGCGCGACCTTGAGACAATAATCCGCGCCCACAACGCACGCATTCTTGAAATCGACAAGGAGTTTACCGTAATCGAAAAGGCCGGTCACTACAACGAGACCGAGGCGCTGTTCAACGAACTCAAAAAATATGGCATACTGCAATTTGCAAGAAGCGGCCGTGTGGCTGTGACAAAAATCAACGACGAGCCCCTTAACCGCTACCTCGACGAGCAACAGAAAAGACATAAGACAACGATATATGACAACTGACAGTAAAATTTATTCAAAATCATGGCTTCTCACTCCCGGCGAATGCAACTGCGAGAAAGAGATGCCGGTGTGGCTAATGACCGAACGCATCATCGACGTAGCCACCGAACACGCCAATTCGTGGGGCGTGGGCTATGCCCGCCTTATTCTCGACAATCAGGCATGGGTGCTGTCAAGAGTGGCGATAGAGATGAAACGCTGGCCGAAAGTCAACGAGACCTACACCCTGTCGACATGGGTGGAAGACTACAACCGGCACTTCTCCGAACGCAACATCGAGGTGACCGACACCGACGGCAACGTAATCGGCCACGCACGCACCGTCTGGGTGGTGATCGACCTGACGACACGACAAAGCTGCGACATTTCATCGCTCGACTATATACGCAACAACCTCTGCGATAAGGAGTGCCCCATTGCCAAGCACACACGCATACGCAGTGTCGACGCGGCAAGGACTTCGGAATACACTTTCCAATATTCCGACATCGACTTCAACCAGCACGTCAACAGCCTGCGCTACATCCGCCTGCTGCTCGACCAATGGACAGCAGATTTCCACAACGAGCACGTTGTGAAGCGGTTTGAGATAGCTTATATGAACGAAGGGCTTCCCGAACAGACGGTGCAGATAAGCGTCGACGACCGGTCAGACGACTGTACATTGGAAATCAGCCACGGCAGCGAACCGT
>ERZ791861.1613-NODE-1613-length-10651-cov-2.946772_pt1 | contig 10651 bp, 15 predicted proteins | sample MGYA00510283_ERZ791861 | MGnify/ENA primary metagenome ERZ791861 (study PRJEB30046, sample SAMN00792074) | human gut metagenome | study: EMG produced TPA metagenomics assembly of the A metagenome-wide association study of gut microbiota in type 2...
AATAAAAATATCCCCCAACGAATTTGTGGAGGATATTATATTTTTTTAGTTTTAGTTATATAGTAACTGACCGCAACCACCAGGTTAAGGTCAGTTACCGTATAACAAAATATGATAGAAATAAAGGAGAAGTAATTATATTATACAAGAAGAAAGAGGACGTTTCAAGCGCCCTCTTTTATTTTTCGCAAAACTGACCGGTATTCTCGCGGATACATTGCTTCGATGGCTTTCATGTGTTCGTCAAGTACGCGTAATAAGTGCTCAAAGTCTGCGTTTCGAGCAATTTCTTTAAATTCAGAATCCGGCTCGGAACTGTAAGAGTAGTATGATGTGTTGGAAGATAGTTGGTTTGGTTGTTGATTGCTCATTAAATTGTTACGTACATTGTATAAAATCGAAAGCCGTTCGCAAGTGGCGTAGGTTGTTTTTCCTGCCTCTAATGCCGCAATTTCGGCATTAATTTCGTCCATATTAATCATTGCGGCACTCCTTTCTCTTATCGGTCTAATTCTGCTAATGCTCTGCCTAGTGCTGCCTGATCTGTACTAGACAGATTACTGTCGTGCATCATGTCTTTGATAGTTTCTTTTACCTGCATTTTTGCATCGTTGTAAGAGTAATGCCCCCTCACATAGTGCTGACCTCTACGGGCATTGCTATAATCACCGTAATCCATGTCAGGATAACGCCCACGGCTATATCTTCCTGACGTGTTCCAGTCGTCGCCGCGGCTGTATTCGCTGTCACCTTCCAGATACATGATTTTGTCAATATTTTTGATTGTGTCTGTCAGTTTATGGACTGCTTCTAAATCCCCGGCGCTCATGTCGCCTTTGTTGGAAATCTCGTCCAGCTCTCTACACATCATCTTTTTTAATTTGTGTAATGATTCCATTTTTGCCCTCCTTTATGCTACTCTCTCAACAATTAAATTGCTGTTGGCTATATTAATTGCCTGTGTAGATGTATTTTCGACTGCAATCGTTATGCAACATCCGCGCGGTACATCAATAAACGCTGCCGTAAATACATTAAAATATCCGCCTGCCGCCGCAGGTGTTACGATTGCTGTCGCACTATTTAATGGTTCTCCGGCGATTGCCAAAGCGACAGAAATAGGTGCTACAGTTCCACCGTCAGGTATGGCGATATTGGCTCCAAAGCTGACCTTATAGCGTGCCCTGCACTGGTTTGTAAGGCCTCTAAGGGTCACAATTCCCGCCCCTTCTCGGTGTGCGATACAGCTACCGCACTTTACGGCTGTCTCTGTGAGCGGTAAATTCTGCCCCGCTGCTACGGTTACAATATTACTATTGGTAAATTCTGCCACGTTATCACTCCTTTTTTAATAATAAACGGCGGAACGATTGCCCCGCCGCTATAAGCATCATCGGTACAAACCGAACAATCCTGTCGTGCAGGAAGCTGCTAATTATAAAATTTTAGCATCCGCAACCAGTATTGCATCCGCAATTACCGTACTGATATGGTGCGGAAACCGGAAAAGCTGGCACTGGTCTAGGGTTGTAATAAGTAAACTGACCCTGCATGTATGCCTTTAAGGTTTCGTTCTGTGACGCCTGAGAAGCCGCTAACTGCGCCGCAAATAACTGCTGATTCTGCTCGGCAATCTTAGCGTCCTTAGCTTCGATTCTCTGTGCTGTGAGGGCATCGAGGATGGCTCTAGCGTTGTTATTCTGGTTGTCAATGATGTCTCTTGTATTGTTTGCGTTGTTAAAATTTGTCTGGCAGAAGCCATTTGTAACTTCCTGCTGGATTGCATTGGTATTCATCGCCATATTGTAGTTAACGCCTGCGATAGCCTGTTTGTTATCACAACAGCACTGCGCTAACTGTGCCTGCAAAGCGTTGAAACTCTGCATATCTGCAATCTGTCCCTGCTGGATTGCGTTTCGTGTATCATAGCCGTTCTGCTGGATTGTGCTATTTGTTCCTGCAAATCCGTTGAGAAGAGAGGTATTCATCGCATAAAATCCGTCACAAATACCGCTGTTGATGGCATCACCCTTGCGCTCAAGGGAGGAAATACCGCTATCAATCTGGCGCTGTAAGGTTGCAAAGTCAGAAGCCAATACATAGTTATCTACCGCGCCCCCGCCGCCGTTATTCCATCCATTTCCGTTTCCCCATCCACAGAAGATAAAGAGGAAAAGAATGATAATCCACCAAGCACCGTTACCCTCGCCAAATGCGCCGTTATTGTTGCCTGTGACTGCCGCCAAATCTGCCGGGCTCATTCCGTCTGTTGTTAATCCCATGAAATCACTCCTTTTTATTTATTTAAAACCTTTTAAAAGGTTTTGAAACTGTGTTGCCATACCTTGCAACTGGTTGTACTGTTGTTGGCTCATTTGCCCGCTATTTAGTAGGTTTTGCACCTCCTGCTTCGGGTCCCCTTGAAACTGCTGCCTGAACTGTTGAAACTGCTGTATCATCTGCATTGGATTGTTCATTCAATACCCTCCTTCTTAACGTCTCCATTTGCCTCTCTAATGCTTTTAAGCGCTCCTCGTAGTTAGTTGGTTGGCTAGACTGCGAAAGCTCCGTTGTGGGTGAATCTGTGCCTTTACGCTTATACTCAAACACCTCTAAAAATGGTCTGCCTGTCTGGTCTGCTCTTTTTTCGTAAAAAATTGGTGCCTGACTGTCCCACAAACGGACAAAAGAGTTTGGTGCCACTAAATACGCCTCCGCCGCACCCTGCCCCTGCACCCAAATCCGCTCATCGGGGTTGGTCTGCTGTTGCATTTGTTGGGGTGGTGTCTGCTGTTGTTTTAGTCGATTTAACTGGTCGAGATAATCCGGTTGTGGGTATTGCGGGTACTGTGGATACTGTTGTGGATATTGTGGATAACCGAACATTTATTTTCCTCCTTCCCTCCAATAGTAGATAGGTGTCATTGCTCCACTGTCCCACGTATCGTAGTAATTGCCGTCAATTACCGCTATAACGTGCCCTGACAGTGCTAAAATATAAATCCCTTCCGGGTGGTTGTTTGCAAATTCTGAGACGGTACAGGTCATGTATTCGTCCGGGATTATATAACGGCTAAATCCATTGTCTTTGAGGTATGCGCCCCATACTGCGTTAGCCGAGGGCATATCTGACAGCATCAAGCCGTACAATGCAAGCTGTATATATGTTTCTTCCCACGTCTGACCCATAGCCTTTGAGATAGCACGCACAGTACAATCTCCCACTTTTGCCGCCGCTGGGTTAGGATTCCAATATTGATACATCTCTCCGCCCTCCTTATAGTTTTATTATCGCAAAAAAATAAGCGTGCCACCACGAAGGCAACGCGCTTATTTCTCGCATGATTTTTAGTTATCTTTAGTTTCTTAAAGGCTATTTATGTACGGAATTGTGCCAGGAACTAACAAAATTTTTTCCACGGCGCAACTCCACAGCCCTTGTAATCCTCTCGTGCTTATATCCATTTTCTCGGCGGCTTGCTCCTGCGTTAATCCGTCAAAAAGCAAGTACTGTACAGTTTCACGCTCCCGCAAGGTTAAACGGGCACACGACAAGGCGTAATCAATAAATTGTTTATCGCCTAATTTCCAGAGTTTTTTTATCAAACTTCTGTTCACTGCATCACCTCAAACACGCAAAAATTACGTAAATTTATTTCATTTTGTCCAGTCCTAAAATCGCTCTAACCTTGTCCGGAAGCAAATCAGGGTTAATTTTGCCGATGTTTTCCACGATGGAACCAAGCTCCATTAGAATGATGTAGACGCACACACCTGCAGCAATAGGTACCCGAAAGCCCAAGTCCACATATTTCTGGGCGTAGTCGATAAGATACGCAAGCACTACAAGCATAATGGAGCCAAATTTATGATACAATCCTTTCCTCATTTCTGAAGATTTCCACTCGTGGTTAGCGCAGGCGGCTACTCCGCCACTAGCTAAATCAAAAACTACAAAAATACAAGTCATTAGCGGTAACATAATTTCGCTCATCTCCATTCCTCCTTAAAAATTATTTTTCTTTTGTTTTTATAAATTAATTAAAACTTCCTCTAGTTAATTACTCTAAATTCAGTGCTTCTCGAATCGCTTCCAGATCATCTGTTGTCAATGCTGGATAATCCGCTGCAATGTCCTCGAATACTTCTCCGTTCTTAATTCTGATGCGGAATGCTCTTATCATGATTTTTAATTTCAATGTGCTTAATGTCTTCATATTAGTTTTCTCCTCCTATTAAATCTGCCATCATTAAAATAAGGTCGTCTGTTGTTACTTCTAAAGTCGTTAAGCGTTCTTCCTGAGTTGCTTTTGGTTCAAAGGACTTCTCAGCAATCCCCAACTTCTCAATCATTTTCTTCTGCATTTCAGTCATTTCGCCACCTCCGCTAAAGATATTACATATTCCTCAGAGCTTAATACAGGAATTCTGTAATCATCACCGTGACTGTTTTTAAATGTCAGTGTGCCGCCTGCTTCGACTTCGATTGGTTCCTGAAAGGTATTGTCTATGATGTCGGAGATGTCAATTATCTGTTCCTCATTGAGTTCGTAATATATGGTTTCATTGTTTTGCCGGAAGTAATCCTTAACTTCATTTTCATTAGCAAATTTAGATTCTGAATCCGTAAATACAAATCCATTACTTCCTTGTCTAAAGATTATACTTCCCCATTTCTGAGAATATATATCAGTCACTTTAAAGTTAACACAAATAGCGTTTTTCGTTGACGCTCTAGGTTTTTCAAAATCCGTAACTGTCATTACCCAATACTTATTTTCTTTAAAAATGATTTCAGAACCATCAATGGTATATTTGCCAACTCTCTGGATATACTTTTTATTCTCCCAATTCACTTCATTTCTCGCATCCCCAGCTGACCAACCGTAACCGTTTAAATCAATGATTGCTTTGTGGATTGAGTAGGTATTTTGGTGGTATGGAGAATAGGTTGCTACAGTTGTGCCTTCCTCTATTTGGAAATTTTCAATAATGCCGCTCATACCAGCGTTTCGGAGTTCGAGAAATTGCATATCATTATTCATTTTATAAGTGAATTTTATTGTTACGTGCTTTTTCGCATTAAGCGAAAATCCAGATTCACTTGTTCCTTCACTAAGGCTCGCATTTCCATTTACTAATAATTTCATTACTGGATTAGCAATTAATATTTTTGTTGGTGTAAAATCAAATGCCAATTCATATTTCGTGTTACATTTCAACCCTCTTATTCCAATACAAAAATAACCATTTTTATAACTACTAGTTGCTATACTGTCATAAACTTTATTTTGCGTCACAATCAGACGGTTTGTCGAATCTATCGTAGATATTGTTGTTCCGTAGTCATTAGCAATATCACGTTTTGTATTTATATTGGGAATATTGGTACACGAAAATCCATAGCAATCGAATAAATTTCTTCCTTGTTCCACTATTTGATTTACAGGCGCACTCATCAGCTCTCCTGCATTATACGGATAGTAGTCTGCTGGAAACATAGCTTCAAATTCTTCGGGTGCGGATGGCTCGTTACCAGAGCCAAACATTTGAGTGAGGTCGAAAATCTGAGGGCAGACAACATCGTCTATTACCGCACCGGACTGGATTTTTTCTTTTATGCCGCAAATTGCAAGATTTTCAATCCCGCTGTCCTGCGGCTCAAATATTAACTTCTGAGATTGCATCGTGCTTTCTCCAATCCCATAACCAAGAATGTAGAAACTATCTGTTCCCGTCAGCTTAAATAGATATTTATGACCAGCTGTTACTTCTATAGAATTCAGGATCGTGTACGCATTTAGGTCTCCATCTGTGTAAGTTGATGTTCCACTGATTTTGATTTTGCCGTTATCCATCCAAGTAAAATCTAATCCATAGTTATGCGCCGATTCGTTCTGCTTCGTTATCAGCTGATTCCAAACAATCGTCTTGCCGCCAATACTTTTAACGCTTGCCATCTTTGCACCACTCGGAACCGTTTTCTGATATGCTTCTGTATCATCCGTCTGAAATTCATAGCTGATACCCTGATTGAGTTTCCAGAGCACATCGAGCTTTCTGTCAGTTTTGGCAAGGGCTGTTTTATCGGCTTTAGATGTCAAATCTTCCTTTAGCTTATTAATTTCTTTTTTTAGCGGGCCAAGGTCTTCTGTTGTTTTCCCATGCTTTGCGAGTATATACGCCTCATCTCCTGTTAAGCCACTTTTTCTCATGCTCTACACCCCCCCTAAAGTAAAAACCACTTGCTGCCAGGTGCATAGAATCCATATAATTCCCCGGTATCTACGCATAGCGCTGTCGAGCCACTTGCAACATAATGAGGTAATTTGTCCACTTCAGAAGACTTCCCCCAGTAATATCGCTTACTTCCGTCCGTATCTATGCAATCCCAGCCGCCTAAATCGTGTATAACATCTCCCTTACGGTATGTCTGTCCGTCAATAATTATTGTCCCGCTAGCTATCATGCTTCCACCTCCTTATGCATAATCGTATCAGACAGCTCTAGCAAGCGATCTGTGAGCATCTCATTTTGTTTCGTAAGTTCTTCTATTTTTTTGTTTAGTTCCGATATGGATGGTGTGTTATCGTTAAATAAGTGTTCCGGTTCTTCTCGGTCAACATTCTCAGTGATTTCATACTTTCCGTCCTTATTTTTTTCGATGTGACATGCACCATTTTTGTTGCACCACTGTGCGGCTTCTGGTGGGTATAAACCATCAAATACGTATCCCAATATATATTCTTCCATAATTACACTCCTAACACATATCTTAGTACAAAGCCTTGATTGTTAACGGGTATTCCGTTTTGTGCGTTGTTAGATTTATTACTGTCAGTACCCTGTATAAATGTATCACCGATATATAAGTATTTATTTAATCCATAATATGGATTGCTCATTAGCATACCATCTCCAGGTCTCCAGGCAACGTGCTGTTTAGGTACAAAAAACGTTGTCCACCACCAATTATCAACAGCACCATTACTATAGTGACTCCAAACAAATACTGCACCGGTCGGTTGCATTGATATTGGCTCATTTAGTGTAAATTTATGCTTCGCAATCATAAAGTATCCTACGCTGTTAGCATCCCACAGAATTTTATTTACACCTAATATAGACTCTACGTCATTAGATACAATTTGTATGTGGTTGTTATCAACATACATCCCAGTTCCCATAGACTCATACAGGTCGCTATACGTCGAACCTTCTTTGACGGTTAATGAAAGTCCTGTGGTGTCTTTGGTTTTATCGTAATACAATTCCAGAGCCGCCTTGCCGCCGCCATGGATGTCGTCTGGGTTTGTCTGCTGGGTGGAAACAATAATGTTGCGGTTGGATTGCATCACGGAGCCGGAGCCCTCATAAGTTTTATCGCCGTCCGTGTTGGTAATCACGATAGGCGCTATACCAAACCGTACAATTTCATTTCTACCGTTTCGCACCGCCATCCCGTTGCTGTCTAATAATGTATTTTGGCCGAGGGTATCTCCTCGCATATCACCAACTATTAACCCCAATCCATTTATATATTTCATGAAGTTAGTTGCAACTTTAGCAGCCTCTAATATCTTGCCTTCATGACTATTAAAATTCTCCTCAGTGGCACATTTAAAATCCTCATGGGATTTTTTTACCTTAGTAGCTGTCTTATTCGCTTCATTTGCGGCTGTATCATCCGTTGGTGGAGATGTGAGATTTCCAGTGAGCCATGCTCTTCCACCAGAAACACGTATTTTTACGCTATCCCCTGCTTTACAATTAATAGCCATCTGTGCGGGGGTTTCGTCTGCTCCGCCGTCAATGTGGACATATGCCGTTTTTTCGTCAACCCGAAGGACTTTTGCAACTGTATCATATGCTTTTGTCTTGCTTTCTTTCATCGCCGAGGCAATCTCTTTTACAAATTCATTCAATACTTTCCACCTCTTCTTTCGTGCGGCAACCATGTTCTAGGGACAGTGATTGTGATATTATTCTGAATTTTCCAATAAGGCCGTGTCTCGGATAATTTAGAAAGACCACATCTCCTAAAAGAACGTCCTCGAAAAATCGCCGGCTGTACTGTATCGTTCTGGCAGGGTTCTGCAATTCTTTTAGCTTTCTAACGGCGTATGCCGCTATGTTTTCCCCAGAGGATAATTCAACACCTGTTTCTGATTTCCACACTTCCCTGCCCCGACTGACAGTTGATAAATAACTGTCCGGACTATCATCCCGCGCGATGGCTGCGCCGTAATCGTCATGTATTGCCATGAAACAATTTGGTGTGTCATACCAATTAAATGTGTCTGTTACGTCACACTCTATGATGTCGTTCGCGTTAATTCCCACCGTAAGACTGCTATTATTATCATTTGCACAGATAACAATACTTCCATCACCAAGTATTCGCATCCGCCAACCAATAGCGTCTAAAATATGCAGTGCCATTGTGAGCCTTGTTTCCCCGTCTTCCGCAACGATGTTATCTGTAGTTATCGGCGATGTTCCCTCGACATACACGGGGGCAGGGATACAATCATTGAGCAGATTTTTAATCTGTTTTGCTCCGCTACCGGCTGGTGCATAATAACCACGCGGCAGAATTACATCATCTGCCGGCTTGAGAACGGAGTAGCAGTCAATGTTGTAAGTCTCTCTCACACCATCAAGTTTTCTTTCTGGGAAGGCAGTCAGGCCAGTAAACAGTGCTACTTTTGCTCCTGACCCTCCCTGTCTGGCTTGTAGGTAAATGCGGACCCAGCACTCATTGTCTGTTATCTTTTCTGTCATTGTGACGGAGGCAGATTCCCTTAAATCCGATGTGCTGTCCCGGTCAATGCTACCATCGGTAAATTCAAATTCTTGACGGTCTGTCCACGTCTTAGGGTCAACTGTTGTTAAAATATATCTTGCTGAAAATCCTTTGCTCCAATCCATCACGCCACCTCATTAGGATGCTCTGCGCTCCACTGCTCTTTAGTTACGGCATCCAGCTCTTCCGAATCCACTTTTTTTATCGTCAGAGAGAAATCTGTTCGCATTTTGTTACTATGGTCTTTTTTCTCCGATACCTGTATATCGCAGGAAAACGATGAGCCATCCGGTGTTCTAACGTGACATATTCCGGGATACGTTGCGAGCCGTCTCATTTTCTCAATCATCGTTGGTTCTGTCAGTGAGATACTTACTGCATCAATTTTTAAATCACGAGTGACCGCAGGGTTCCAATCACCTTGCACGGAGCCCCCTAGGTATACTGTCCTCTCAAAATCTTTATCCCATGAATTATCACAGTCAATATTGTACTGGATTTCGATGGATTCTCCGTCAAAATCAATGATTGCCTTTTTATATTCTATGGAAAAATCGCTATACAACCATGCAAACGAACTATCCGACGTTATATAGTCACCATTGGCGGTTTTGTTTACAACCAGTATGCCGCCGTACTCGTTTAACGCTGGGTATGGGTCAACATATTTCTGGCCATAGATTCCGTTCTCCAGAATCAATTCTGCTCTGTCTACGCTCATCCGGTACAAGTCGAATGTATCCCCATCGGCATATGTAGTTGGTTTAGCAACAACAATCCTCGCTGTTTTGTTGTCTGCAATCGTATTTACAGTGGCCGTTGGCACTTCCGGCTGATGTTTCCACCGCACAACAAACGGTATCTTTTTTTCTGCCACATGGTCATAAATATCTGTAAATGCAATCTGTATGCTGTACCTTGCACCGTCATCCATCTGCCCGATCAGGTCGCTCAAGTCAATAGCGTAGCTGTCTGTTTCGCTACCAGTAAAACTAGCAATAATTTCATTGGAAAAATGTTGTTCCTTTAATCCGTCCGGGCGGAGAATATAATAGTCCTCGTCCCTGACAATCGTCACTTTTGCTGTGCCAGAAGAATTCCCGAAGGAAGGGACTATTGTTAGCGGTAGCTGCTCTAAATAGTTTGTTGTGCCTTCCGATGATTCTGGTACTGCCTGGTCGCTTGTTTCCGTGGTAACATCACTAGGATTATATGCAGTTGATTCCGAAACAAGATTTGTTGCAACGCTGTCTATCGCAGGTTTTGCAACAATTTCAACAGCCACAGAATCTGACCATGCCCCTTCCTTGCCTCCTTGTGCCGTAACCATTGCTTTTAAATAATGGATTTCTCCTACATTCCACAAATTGCCCAAAAGACCATTTGCAGTATAGATTTTATTAATGTTTTCAATAGTTTCCGATAATGTCTCCATGCCGGAAGACATCATTAAAACAACGACGTTTCCATCTTTGCCTTTAACTGGCTCATCGTTAACCGCTTCCGCTATTTTTATGCTCGCTTTGCTGTTTCCGGTGTAGCCGACACTGCAAATAACTGTATCGTCCAGGGCAAGATAATTTTCTGTCGTTGCAAGCGTAGGAGTTGTTGGGGTCTCACTCAGAGATACGGAAACTGTATCAGACCAAGGAGATAACACTTCCTCATCCCCGGACGTATCCCGCAATCTTACGCGGAAATAATATGTTTTTGCCGATTCTAGGGACCCGATATGCCACGTGGTTTCCCTGTCCTCCACGTCATAAGTAGTTGGGGCTTCCGTACTAATCCATGCGTCCTCGTGGTCTGCCCACGCAACGGTAGCCGCATCCGCATTTTTCCACG
>ERZ791861.1619-NODE-1619-length-10621-cov-5.108650_pt1 | contig 10621 bp, 7 predicted proteins | sample MGYA00510283_ERZ791861 | MGnify/ENA primary metagenome ERZ791861 (study PRJEB30046, sample SAMN00792074) | human gut metagenome | study: EMG produced TPA metagenomics assembly of the A metagenome-wide association study of gut microbiota in type 2...
GGCGGCGGCGTCATCAATTTCATCATGGAGATCGAGAACCTCTCCTATCCCGACGCCATCCGCTTTCTGGCCAAGCGGGTCAACATGGAGGTGCCGGAGGATCGGGAATCCGCCGACGCCGACCGGCTGCGTAAGCGACTGCTGGCGCTGAACCGTGACGCGGCCCGGTGGTACTACGACGTGCTGCAAAGCCCCGACGGCGCGGCGGTGCGGGCATACCTCGACAAGCGCGCCATCTCCCGGAAGATCGCTGTGCGGTTCGGTATGGGCGCGTCGCCGGACAGCTGGGACGCGCTGCTGCGCACCATGACCGGCAGGGGCTACACCAAGCAGGAGCTGCTGACCGCCGGACTGATCGTGGCCAACAAGAGCGGCGGCTTTTACGATAAGTTCCGCAACCGGCTGATGCTGCCGGTCATCGACGTGCGGGGCGATGTGGTGGGCTTCGGCAGCCGCGTTATTGACAAGTCGGAGCCGAAATACATGAACAGCACCGAAACGCCGGTGTACAGCAAGCGCCGGGTGCTGTACGGCCTGAATCTGGCGAAAAAGACCAAGCGTCCCAACATGATCCTGTGCGAAGGCAACCTTGATGTGGTGACGCTGCATCAGGCGGGCTTCGACAACGCGGTGGCTTCCATGGGCACGGCGCTGACGACGGAGCAGATTCGATTGCTGGGACGGTACACCAAGGAGCTGGTGCTGTGCTACGACAACGACAACGCCGGTCAGCTGGCCACCCAGCGGGCGCTGGAGATGCTGAACAACACCGAGTTCACCGTCCGGGTACTGAAGCTGCCCCGGCGGCTGGTGGACGGCGAATATGTGAAGCAGGATGCCGACGATTTCATCAAGTTTCAGGGCGCTCCCGCCTTCGAGCGGCTGCTGTCCGGCAGCGAGAACGGCGTGGAGTTCCGTATGTCGCAGGTGGCCGCCAAGTACGACCTGCGCAGCGATCAGGGCCGCATCGACTACACCGCCGAGATCAGTCAGGTGCTTGCCGAGCTGGACAACGCCGTGGAGCGGGAGGTATACGCCAATCGTGCCGCCGAGACGGCAGGACTTTCGCCCGACGCCATGCGGCAGGAGGTGGAGCGGGCCGCCCGCAAGCGCCGCTACAGCGACCGCAAAAAGCGGGAGCGGCAGGAGCTGAACCCCGCCCTGACCGTACAGCCCGCCCAGCGGGGCAGCCGCTATACCAATCTCCGCAGTGCCATGGCGGAGGAGGGCGTGATCCGGCTGCTGCACCTTGACCCCACGCTGTTCGGGGACACGCCACCCCTGACGCCGGAGGAGTTCTCCTCGCCGCTGTTGGGAAAAATTTACGGCGCCATGTGGCACCAGCGCGGCAACCGCAGCGGCCTGTCGGCGCTGACGGGGGAGCTGTCCGGCGACGAGATGAGCCACCTGACCACGCTGCTGCAAAAACCGGAATCCACCGCCAACGCGTCTCAGGCGCTGGCGGACTACATACGGGTGATCCGCGAAGAGCAGACCAAACGGGACGACTCCGGGGTGGATCCCCTGCTGTTGGCAATGGAAACATTTAAAGATAAGAAACGATATGGAGGAAAGCGCACATGACCGATAAGACGTACACCAAGCAGGAGCTGGAGGAAATGACCAACGCCCTGCTGGCCGAGGACAACAAGAAGAAGAAGGTGGAGGCCAAGGCGGCCGAGCAGTCTCAGGCCGAGGCGGAGACCAAGGAGGACGACAAGAGCAAGGAAAAGGGCAAGCTGGACGACAAGACCATCGCGTCTCTGCCCGCCGCGGCGCTGATCATGGCCAACGAGAAGCTGCGGGACATGCTGGTCAAGGGCAAGAAGAAGGGCAAGCTGGACTCCAGCGAGGTCAGCGACGTGCTGGACGAGATGGATCTGGAGAGCGAGCAGATGGACCGCATCTACGACTCTCTGGAGGCGCTGGGCATCGAAGTGGGCAGCGAGGAGTTCATCACCAGCATCGACGATGATATCGAGCCGCCGCTGGAGGAGATCGCCGAGATCGAGGAAGAGGAGCTTGTCGACCCCAACACGTTGGTGGACAGCTTCAACATCGACGATCCCGTCCGCATGTACCTGAAGGAGATCGGCCGCGTGCCGCTGCTGAACGCCGATGAAGAGGTGGTGCTGGCCACCGCCATGTCCGCCGGACGCGCCGCTCAGGAGCGGATCGACGAGGCCGCCGAGAACGGCGAGACCATCCCCGACGAGGAACTGGCCCAGCTGAAGAAGGACATCAAGGAGGGCAGCAAGGCCAAGCAGAAGCTGGCCGAGGCCAACCTCCGTCTGGTGGTGTCCATCGCCAAGCGCTACGTGGGCCGCGGCATGCTGTTCCTCGACCTGATCCAGGAGGGCAATCTGGGTCTGATCAAGGCCGTGGAGAAGTTCGACTACACCAAGGGCTACAAGTTCTCCACCTACGCCACATGGTGGATCCGTCAGGCCATCACCCGCGCCATCGCCGATCAGGCCCGTACCATCCGCATCCCCGTACATATGGTGGAGACCATCAACAAGGTCATCCGCGTCAGCCGCCAGCTGCTGCAGCAGCTGGGCCACGATCCTTCTCCCGAGGAGATCTCCGCCGAGATGGGCATGCCTGTGGACAAGGTGCGGGAGATTCTGAAGATCGCCCAGGAGCCGGTCTCTCTGGAGACCCCCATCGGCGAGGAGGAGGACAGCCATCTGGGCGACTTCATCCCCGACGAGGGCGCGTCCGAGCCCAGCGAGGCCGCCAGCTTCACGCTGCTGAAGGAGCAGCTGGTGGACGTGCTGTCCACCCTGACCCCCCGCGAGGAGAAGGTGCTGAAGCTGCGCTTCGGCATCGAGGACGGCCGCACCCGCACGCTGGAGGAGGTGGGCAAGGAGTTCAACGTCACCCGTGAGCGTATCCGCCAGATCGAGGCCAAGGCTCTCCGCAAGCTGCGCCACCCCAGCCGCAGCAAGAAGCTGAAGGACTTTTTGAACTAAAGGAGAACCTCCCATGATCCTTGATTTCAACACCATCCCCGCCAACGCCGTGCCCCATTTCAAGGGCGGCGAGGGCGAGGCCATCGTCCGTAAATTTGACGATCCCCGTATGGGCGCGGTGGTGCGCCTGACGCTGCCGGTGGGCTCGTCCATTGGTCTGCATACCCATACCGGCAACTGCGAGGTCATCTATATCCTGTCCGGCAGCGGACAGTGCATCGACGACGATACCCAATACCCCGTCGCCGCCGGTATGTGCCACTACTGCCCCGAGGGACACACCCACAGCATCGTCAACACCGGCGATACACCGCTGGAGCTGCTGGGTGTGCTGCCCCATGTGAAATAAAAGCCGCCCGTCAAAGGGGCAGCACCAGTGGAGGGAATCGTAGTCCCTCCCTGGTCCCGGAAAAATTTTAAGGCGAGGGGGACTCCCCCTCGCCTTACTCCGTTTTCAGCTGCAAGGGCGCTTTTTACCCCGCTCTCCCCTTCTCCACCATTTTATACAGTGCGTCCAGCGCGTCGCCCAGCGAGCCGATGCGGTCGATGATACCCAGCGCCACCGCCTCCTGTCCGTAGATGACGCTGCCCACGTCGTTGGCCATGTCCCCCACCGACAGCATCAGTTCCCGGAACTTCTCGGCGCTGATGCGGGAGTTGCGGGCCACAAAGTCGATGATCCGCTCCTGAATCCGCTCAAAATACCGGTAGGTGGCGGGCGCGGCGATGACCTGCCCCGACATGCGAACGGGATGGATGGTCATAGACGCGCTGGGCACGATGAAGGTCGCCTTGCCGCACACTGCCAGCGGCACGCCGATGGAGTGGCCGCCGCCCAGCACCAGCGTGGCGGTGGGCTTGGTCATGCCCGCCACCAGCTCCGCGATGCCAAGGCCCGCCTCGATATCGCCGCCCACCGTGTTCAGCAGCAGCAAAAGGCCGTCCACATCGTCCTTCTCCTCCACCGAGGTCAGCAGCGGCAGCACGTGCTCATACTTGGTGGTCTTCACGTTGGGCGGCAGGGTGGTGTGGCCCTCCACCTGTCCGATGATGGTGAGACAGTGGATGGTGCCCCGCTTGTTCTTTACCACCGTGGAGCCCATTTCGATGATCTGCTGCTGGGGTGTGTCCCGGTTCTCGTTTTCGCTGCTTTCGCAGCTGTTGGCGCTGTAGTTCATGTGTGCGCTCCCTCCTTTTTGCCCTAGTGTTTTCCATTTCCGCGCAAACTATGCAGCCGCCGCAAAGCCGCCCATTTTTGCCATGACTTGACAATTTGCCACTATTTCTATACAATACACAAGGTTATTGCCGCGATTATAGGTGCAAAAACCGCCCTATAACCGCCGAAATAAGGAGGAAATCAAATGAAAAAGCTACTGGCCCTGCTGCTGGCTCTGCTGCTGGCTCTGTCCCTTGCCGGGTGCGGCAAGCAGGCGCAGGAGGATGAGGAGTCCGCCGTTATCGAGCTGACACTGTGGACGTTCCCCGCAGGCGACTGGGGCGATCCGGCCGCTGTGGAGACGCTGCTGACCCAGTTCAACAGCGTATACCCCGACATTCACGTGACGGTACAGTGTCTGGACGAGGCCACCGGCGACGACAAGCTCAGCACCGCCGTGGACGGTGGCGTGTCCCCCGACATTCTGCTGGCCCAGCCGGACCGTCTCATCAAAGCATGGGGCGCAGAGGGCATGCTGGCCGATCTGTCCGACATGTGGGACGACGCCGACAAGCAGGAGGTCAACGCCGCCTGCCAGAGCGTCTGCTTCACCCGGGACGGCAAGTGCTACGCCTATCCCTTTGCCATGAACGTGCAGTGCATGGCCATCAACTATGACGCCTTCGTCACCGCAGGCGCCGACCAGTACATCGATCTGGAGACACGCACCTGGACCACCGAGCAGTTCACCCAGGCCGTCAAGGCGCTGCAAAGCAAGTACGGCGAGACGGTGGCCGCCGTGTACTGCTCCGGCCAGAACGGCGATCAGGGCACCCGCGCGCTGGTGACGAACCTGTACGGCGGCCAGTTCGCCAACGACTCCTACACCGGCTACGTCGCCAACTCCGAGGCCAACCAGCAGGCGCTGACCCTGCTGCGGGACACCAAGGGCATCGAATTTGACGACGCCATCAATGGGCAGGAGGAGGCCGCGCTGTTCTATCACGAATCCCTGAAAATGTCCTTCTGCTGGAGTCTTGCCCAGCAGCTGGCCGAGACGGTGGACGAGCCCACCGAGGAGGGCGGCGAGCCGGTGGTGCATCCGGCGGGCAAGACCGTCAACGGCCAGACCATCGAGTTCATGGCCTTCCCCACCGATCCCGAGATCAGCCAGCCCCGGCTTCAGGGCGATATCTGGGGCTTCGGCGTGTTTGACAACGGCGATCAGGAGCGGATCGAGGCCGCCAAGCTGCTGATCCGTTTCTTCGCCGACGGGCAGGGCGCCAGCGCCGCCGTGAAGGCCGCCGGGTGCTTCCCCGTCCGCGACACGGTGGACGGTGCCGACCTGCGGAACATCTGGGCGGGCAGCGACGTGATGACGGAATACGCCAAGCTGACGGACTTCCTGTCCGGCTATGACGCGCTGACGCCCGGCTGGGCCACCGCCCGTACTGAGTGGTGGAACATGCTCCAGCGGGTGGGCAACGGCGGCGACGTGGTGCTGGAAGCCGACACCCTCGTGGAAAACGCCAACGCCGCAGCGAAGGAGTAATTGTGATGAAAAGGCAGGCCGTCCGGCCTGCCTTCTTTTTGCGGATATCTGAGGTTGCACATCGGGAGAACCTGTGTTATACTTCAGATATTACCAGAACGGAGGACGCTATGGCGAACTTTACGAAGCAGGCGATCAAGGCCTCGTTTTTGAAGCTGCTGAACCAGCAGCCCCTGAACAAGATCAGCGTGCGGGACATTGTGGAGGACTGCGGCATCAACCGCAACTCCTTTTACTATCACTTCCGCGATATTCCCTCCCTGCTGGGCGAGATCGTTGCCGATCAGACGGAGCAGCTGATCCGCGCCTACCCCTCCATCTCCTCGCTGGACGAGTGCTTCCACGTGGCCTTCCGGTTCGCGCTGGAGAACAAACGTGCCGTGATGCACATTTACCATTCGGTAAACCGGGACGTGTTCACCCAGAGCATGCTGCGGCTGTGCGAATATGTGGTGACGACCTACATTACCACCGCGTTCCCCGACGATCTCATCAGTGAGAGCGACCGCAGCGTTGTGATCCGGTTCATGAAGTGCCAGCTGCTGGGCATGTGCTTCGACTGGATCGACCGGGGTATGACCGACACCGCCTATGACGACCTGCACCGGATGCTGGAACTGATGCAGGGTGTGCCGCAGCTTATCATCCGCCGCAGCCAGGAAACCAACGGGTAAATTTAGGCAAAACGCGCCTTTTGCCCAAAATACAGGCAATATTGACCCGCTGTCCAAATCTTGGACAGCGGGTCTTTTTCTGTCCATTTTCCTTTTTGCGCCCGGATGCTATACTCCGTTTCGTTGAGAAAAAACAACGGTGAAAGGGGATATGGATATGCGTTCTGTCGCGCCAATGAAAACGGCCAAGATCGGCTATATCGTGATGTCCGTTCTGTTCTGTGTGCTGGGCGTGGTGCTGCTGTTCACACCGGACGTCTCCGCCCTGTGGATCGGGCGGCTGCTGGGCGTGGGACTGATCCTGTTCGGCGCTATCAAGCTGGTGGGGTACTTCTCCCGCGACCTGTTCCGGCTGGCCTTTCAGTACGATCTGGCCTTCGGCCTGCTGCTGATGGTGCTGGGCATCGTCACGCTGAGCCACCCCGGCGACGCGCTGAGCTTTCTGTGCGTCATGTTCGGCATTCCGGTGCTGGCGGACGGCCTGTTCAAGATCCAGATCGCCATGGACTCCCGCCAGTTCGGCATCCGGAACTGGTGGCTGGTGCTGGTGCTGGCGGCGCTGACCTGTGTGGTGGGCGTGGTGCTGGTGTTCCGGCCGATGACCGGCGTTCGGGCGCTGACGGCGCTGATGGGCCTGTCGCTGCTGTGCGACGGCGTGCTGAATCTCAGCGTGGCGCTGTGCACGGTGAAGATCGTGGATCACCAGCGGCCCGATGTGATCGAAACTGATGATTATGAGATAGGAAAGGACGAGTGAGAGACATGCAGGCTGCAAAAGCCATCGTCAAAAACCGCGTGCTGATATTGATCGTCGCCCTGGCGCTGATGATCCCCGCCACCCTCGGCATGCTGGGAACGCGCATCAACTACGATATGCTCAACTACCTGCCGGACAACATGGACACCGTCATCGGGCAGGACACCCTGAAGGACGACTTCGGCAAGGGCGCTTTCTCCTTCATCATTGTAGAGGACATGCCGGAGAAGGACGTGGCGGCCCTGAAGGAAAAGATCGAGGCCGTGGATCATGTGGACACCGTACTGTGGTACGATTCGCTGGCCGATCTGTCCGTCCCCATGGAGCTGCTGCCGGATAAGCTGTACAGCGCTTTCAATCAGGGGAACGCCACCATGATGGCGGTGTTCTTCGACTCGGCCACCAGCGAGGATGTGACCATGGACGCCATCCGCGAGATTCGCACCATCGCCGGAAAGCAGTGCTTCGTCTCCGGTATGTCGGCGCTGGTGACAGACCTGAAGGACCTGTGCGAGCAGGAGGAACCCATCTATGTGGCGCTGGCCGTTGCCTGTGCCTGCGCCGCTATGATGCTGCTGCTGGACGGCTGGCTGGTTCCCTTCGTGTTCCTTGCCAGCATCGGTATGTGCATCCTGTTCAATCTGGGCAGCAACTACTTCTTCGGTGAGATCTCCTACATCACCAAGGCGCTGTCCGCCGTGCTGCAGCTGGCCGTCACCATGGACTACTCCATCTTCCTGTGGCACAGCTATAACGAACAACTGGAACACACCACCGACCACAAGGACGCCATGGCCGTCGCCATTCACGAGACCTTCGCCTCGGTGCTGGGCAGCTCCATCACCACAGTGGCAGGCTTTATCGCGCTGTGCTTCATGAGCTTCACGCTGGGCCGCGACCTTGGTATCGTGATGGCAAAGGGCGTGGTGCTGGGCGTGATCGGGTGCGTGACCATCCTGCCCAGTATGATCCTGCTGCTGGATAAGCCTTTGCAGAAGACCCGCCACAAGTCCCTGATCCCGGATATGAGCGGCTTCTCCAAGGGTGTGTGCAAGCGCTTCCCCGTGTTCCTCGTCATCTTCGCGCTGCTGATCGGCCCCGCCTACTACGGCTACAGCAAGACCAACAGCGAGGTCTATTACGACATGGGACAGTGCCTGCCGGAGGATATCGACTACGTCATCGCCAACTCCAAGCTGGCGGAGGACTTCGACATCTCCTCCACCCACATGCTGCTGATCGACGCCGACCTGCCCACCCGTGACGTACGGGACATGATCGACGAGATGGAGCAGGTGGACGGCGTGAAATACGTGCTGGGACTTGAAAGCGTGGTGGGCCCGCTGGTGCCGGAGGAAATTCTGCCGGACTCCGTTCGCTCTATGCTGGAGAACGACCAGTGGGAGCTGCTGCTCATCAACTCGGAATACAAGGTGGCCAGCGACGCGGTCAGCGACCAGCTGGACAGCCTGAACGCCATTTTGAAGAAATATGACGACACCGGCATGCTGATCGGCGAGGCGCCCTGCATGAAGGATATGATCGACACCACCGACCACGACTTCCAGGTGGTCAACGCCGTGTCCATCGTGGCTATCTTCGTGATCATCGCGCTGGTGGAAAAGAGCCTGTCGCTTCCCTTCGTGCTGATCGCCGTCATCGAGCTGGCCGTGTTCATCAATCTGGGCCTGCCCCACTATCTGGGCCAGTCGCTGCCCTTCATCGCACCCATCTGCATCAGTACCATTCAGCTGGGCGCTACGGTGGACTACGCCATCCTGATGACCACCCGCTATAAATCCGAACGTCTGAACGGCAATGACCGTAAGGCCGCCGTGTACACCGCCCTGCGGACCTCCGCTCCGTCTGTCATCGTCAGCGGTCTGGGCCTGTTCGCCGCCACCTTCGGCGTGGCTGTGTACTCCAATATTGATATTGTCGCTTCCATGTGTATGCTGATGGCCCGCGGCGCTATCATCAGCGTGGTGCTGGTGCTGCTGGTGCTGCCCGCACTGCTGATCCTGTGCGACGGCGTGATCTGCAAGACCACCCACGGCATGCGCCATCTTTCGGGAATGAAAAAACAGGAGGTAAGCTTATGAAAAAGAACAGGATCATCGCCATTGTGCTGGCTGTGGCGCTGGTAGGCAGTCTGGCAGGCGTGTCTGCCTTTGCCGCTTCCGGAAACACCCAGAGCGCCCCCGCGGCGGACACCGCCGCCCAGAAGAAGGACGTGCAGGAGACCGCCGCCTCCCACACCAGCAGCGAGACCGTATACGTCATCGCCAACGCCGACGGCAGCGCCCAGAAGGTCATCGTCAGCCAGAAGTATGACGTGGACGATACTAACGCCGCGCAGGAGGCCCAGTCCACCCTGACCGATCCCCAGAACGTGAAGGGCGACAACTGCTGGCAGGGCACCACCGACAAGGCGCTGCCCGTGACCGTGGCCATCACCTACACGCTGGACGGCAAGACCGTCACCGCCGAGGAGCTGGCGGGTAAAAGCGGCCACGTGACCATGCGGTTTGATTACACCAACACCCAGTATGAGACCAGGGCCATCGGCGGCAAACAGGAGAAAATTTATGTGCCCTTCGCCGTGCTGACCGGTGCGCTGCTGGACAGCGACCGCTTCACCAATGTGACCGTCACCAACGGCAAGCTGGTGGACGACGGCGACCACACTGTCGTGGTGGGCATGGCCTTCCCCGGCTTGCAGGAAACGCTGGCGCTGGACACCGACACGCTGGAGATCCCCACCTATGTGGAGGTCGAAGCAGACGTGACCGGTTTCACGCTGGACACCACCCTGACGGTGGTCTCCAACTCCCTGCTGAACGACATGGACGATGACAAGCTGGACGACAGCGCACTGGATGATCTGTCCGCCGACATGGATAAGCTGACCGACGCCATGACCCAGCTGATGGACGGCTCCGATGAGCTGTATGACGGTCTGGATACCCTGCTGGACAGCTCCAAGGAGCTGTCTGACGGCGTGGGCAAGCTGACCAGCGGCCTGAAAAAGCTGGACTCCAACAGCGCCCAGCTGAACGCCGGCGCCGAGACCGTGTTCAACACTCTGCTGGACACCGTCAACACCCAGCTTCAGGCCAACGAAGAGCTGAAGGAAGCCGTGGGCAAGGAGCTGCCCACCCTGACCATCAGCAACTATTATGACGAGCTGAACGCGCTGATCCGTATTTTTGACAAGGACAACATTCGTGAAAAGGTAGATCAGACCCTCCGTGAGCAGGTAACCGCCGCTGTGGAAGCCAAGGACGCGGAATTCCGCGCCGGTGTTACCACGGCGGTAAAGGCGTCCGTCACCGAGGAAGTCACCGCCGCCGTGGAAAAGCAGGTGCAGGAAACTTTGCGTCCCCAGGTGTGGGCCGGTGTGCTGCAGCAGGCCGGTATCACCCAGGAGCAGTATGACGCACTGCCGGAGGGTAATGAGACCAAGGCGCAGCTGGATGCCGCGCTGGAGTGCGCTTTGGCCCA
>ERZ791861.1626-NODE-1626-length-10591-cov-2.838174_pt1 | contig 10591 bp, 6 predicted proteins | sample MGYA00510283_ERZ791861 | MGnify/ENA primary metagenome ERZ791861 (study PRJEB30046, sample SAMN00792074) | human gut metagenome | study: EMG produced TPA metagenomics assembly of the A metagenome-wide association study of gut microbiota in type 2...
TGGAAAAAGCCGGATGGAATCAGCTGGTAGACCGCCCCATTCCGTTCTGGAAAGACTACGGGCTGAAGCCTTATGCGAAGACAGAGATGCAGGGCGATACGCTGCTGCGGGCTTACCTGCCTTACAATGCACAGATTACTCCCTACATCCGCCTGAAAGCACCGGCAGGCAAGTGCATCCGTATCCGCACGGACAACTACCGGGGCGGTTCGGCCACCAATGTATTTGCCGAGTATCGCACGTGTGAAGGAGAACAGACATTCGAATGCAAGGGCTGGATGAACGGCCATTATGTGCAGTATGAACTTCCGGAAGGCGTGGAAGTGCTTGATGTGAAGTACCGTGAAACGGGCTACGACACCTCCTTTGCCGGAAGCTTCTCCTGCGATGACCCGATGCTTACCCGCTTGTGGGACAAGTCGCAGCGTACGCTCTACATCACCATGCGCGACACTTATATGGATTGTCCCGACCGCGAGCGTGCCCAGTGGTGGGGCGACGTGGTGAACGAGTTGGGCGAAGCTTTCTATGCCCTCGACGAAAAGGCTCACCTGCTGACCCGCAAGGGTATTCATGAACTGATGGGATGGCAGCGGGCCGACAGCACCATCTTTGCACCTGTTCCAGCCGGAAACTATAAGGATGAACTGCCCATGCAGATGCTGGCCAGTGTGAGCCATTATGGTTTCTGGACCTACTACATGGGTACGGGCGACCGTCAGACCATTGCCGACGTGCTTCCACGGGTAAAGAAATACATCCACGTTTGGAAAACGGATGCTCAAGGGCTGGTGATACCTCGTTCCGGCGGATGGACCTGGGGCGACTGGGGAGAAAACAAGGACATGACCCTGTTGTTCAACCTCTGGTATGTGATTGCCTTGAAGGGATACGAAGAAATGAACCAGTTGGCTGGCGAGGCAGAAGAAGCTGCCTGGGCGCGTACCACCGCCGACAAGCTGCGTAAAGAGTTTCACCGTACGTTCTGGAACGGAAAATACTACGTCTCTCCGGGTTATCAGGGCAAACCCGATGACCGTGCGCAGGCACTGGCCGTCGTATCCGGAGTTTTGCCTAAAGAACTGTATCCGGTGATTCGTCCCTTCTTCTCTACCTGGTATCACGCCAGTCCGTACATGGAGAAATACGTGCTCGAAGCTCTTTGCACGATGGGCTATTATCAGAATGCCCTGAACCGCATGAAGCTGCGTTATCGCGCCATGATAGAAAGTCCGCTGACCACACTATGGGAAGGCTGGGGAATCGGCAGTGAAGGTTTCGGAGGCGGTACCTACAATCACGCTTGGAGCGGCGGGCCGCTGACCATCCTTTCACAATACATCGCCGGCATTGAAACGCTGGAACCGGCTTTCCGTACATTCCGTGTGGCACCTCATCCGGCACATTTGAACTTCATCCGCACCCAGGTACCGTTGTCGGGCGGTCGTCGCATCGTATTTGAAATGGACAAGTCGGCTCACAGTGGAACCATGTACCTGCGGGTACCGGAAGGAACTTCTGCACAGGTAGTGCTTCCTGCCGAATTCCAACGCTGGAGTGTGAATGGCGAACCGAAAAACGAACGTCAGCTGATGCTGTCTGCTGGAGAATGGCATTTTGAAATGAGCGAGAAATAGTTTTGTTTTTAATTATCCAAATGTAAAGGCCGGGAGTCGGGAGACTTTCGGCTTTTTTTGTGTTTAGGCGGAGAGTTAATCAGGAAGGTTTGGGGAGCCTTGTAAACTTTTTAAGGAGCCGATGGATAAAATGATAAAGTAAGCTCGGAGAAACTTGAATGAACCTGGTCTATTTCTTAAAAATATAGTTAAATTTACCTCGACACGTACGTGACGAGGTCTTGACACGTTCGTGCTGATGTCTCGACACGTACGTGCGGAGAGGTTGACACGTTCGTGTCGAGATATTTTTGTAGGTTCGTTGACAGTTTTGGGATTAAGGGGTTGGGAAAGTGTGGAGGTATGTTTAAATGGTAAGATTTGGAGGCTACGAATATTTTAAATTTAACATTGGCTTTTCTCGTGCTTAATCATTAAATTTGCAATTACTGCACGCCAATCAATCTTTATAGAGAATATGGATAGAGATAGCTGCATATTAAAGGTAAATTTAAGGTAACTGATGAATAAAAGAAAAGAAGAGTAAAGAACATGGCAAAAAAGTTACAGAAAGAAAAGAGTATCGAGGAAACCCTTTGGGAGTCTGCAAATAAACTGCGTGGTTCCGTAGAACCTTCAGAGTATAAACACGTCGTATTAAGTCTGATATTTCTGAAATATGCTTTCGACCGTTTTGTGGAAAGACGTGATGAATTGATTTCGGAAGGTAAAGAAGCGTTTGTCAATCAGGCTGTATTCTATAATGCAAAGAACGTGTTTTATCTGAGCGAAATCAGTCGCTGGGATTACTTGATAGAAAACGCAAAACAGAACGATGTTGCCATTAAGATAGATGCGGCTTTGGCACAGGTGGAAAAGGATAATCCGGCACTGAAAGGCGCATTGCCGAGCAATTATTATTCAGGTTTGGGCCTTGACCGTACCAAATTGGCCAGTCTGCTGGATGTGATTGGGAAGATAGATACGCAGAAAGATAAAGAACATGATTTGATAGGGCGTGTTTACGAATATTTCTTAGGAAAATTTGCCATAGCAGAAGGAAAGGGAAAAGGAGAATATTACACTCCTAAGACAATCGTTAATCTGATAGCGGAAATGATTCAACCCTATCGGGGCAAAATATATGACCCGTGTTGTGGTTCAGGAGGTATGTTCGTGCAAAGCATGAAGTTCATCGAAGCACATCATGGTAACAAGAAGGATATTTCCGTTTACGGGCAGGAATACCGAATACTACTTATAAACTGGCCAAGATGAACTTGGCAATTCGTGGCATTGCCTGTAATTTGGGAGAAAAAGCCGCCGATACTTTTCACGATGACCAGCACAAGGATTTGAAGGCCGATTTTATCATGGCCAATCCTCCTTTTAACCAGAAAGCATGGCGTGCAGAAAATGAGCTGACTGCCGACCCACGCTGGCACGGTTACGATGTGCCGCCTACCAGTAACGCGAATTACGGTTGGATTCTGAATATTGTATCTAAATTGTCGGCCAATGGAATGGCAGGTTTCCTGCTTGCCAACGGTGCGTTGAGTGGAGATGGCACTGAACTAAACATACGTCGTCAGTTGCTGAATAATCATTTGGTGGAAGCCATTGTGATTCTTCCTCGTAATATGTTCTATTCCACCGATATTAGCGTAACGCTTTGGATTCTGGCTGGTAACCGCAAAGCCCGTACCGTAGAACAGAACGGAGAGTTGGTGAAATACCGTAACCGTGAAAATGAGGTACTGTTCATTGACTTGCGCCAGTGGGGAGAACCCTTTGAGAAGAAATACATCCAGTTCTCCAAAGAACAAATAGCACAGATAGCCGAGAACTTTCATAACTGGCAGCGCGAAGGATACGAACAGACTTACCAGAACGTACCGGAATATTGTTATTCAGCCACACTTGAAGAGATTGAAGCCAAAGGATGGTCACTTGTTCCCAGCAAATACATCGAGTTCAAGAGCCGTGATGAAGGTATTGATTTCGATTCCAAGATGAAAGAGCTGCAAGCAGAAATGAAGGAATTGTTGAAACAGGAAGAAGAAAGCAAGAAGGATTTGTTGAATCTGTTCAGGGAGTTGGGCTATGGAATTGAATGACAAAATAGTAATCTACCGTACCGCTGATGGGCAAACATCCATTGACGTGAAATTAGAAGACGAGACTGTATGGCTTTCGGCTAACCAGATGGCTAATCTGTTTGATAGGGATGAAAAGACTATAAGAAAACATATTAATAATGTCTTTTCCGAAGGTGAACTGGAAAAAGAGAACAACACGCATTTTTTGCGTGTTGATGGCGTGAAACAGCCTGTTGCCTTTTATTCTTTGGATGTGATTATTTCCATAGGCTATCGCGTGAAAAGCCAACGTGGCACTCAATTCCGTATTTGGGCCAATAGAGTATTGAAAGAATATCTGGTGAAAGGCTATGCCGTCAACAAGGCTTTGACCGAACAGCGTTATACTGAATTGAAGCAATTGGTAACGGTTTTGGGCCGTACAGTCAAGGCACAGGAAGCACTGACATCGGAAGATGCGCTCAATCTGGTGGAAGTGGTTTCCGATTACGCTTATGCGCTCGATACGTTAGACAGATACGATTATCAGCAACTGGCGGTAGAGCAGACCACTAACGAAATAAAGTTTCATGCTACCTACGAGGGAGCCATGCAGGCCATAGAAGAACTGAAGGAAAAATTCGGTGGAAGCCAGTGGTTTGCCCATGAGAAGGATGATTCCTTTAAAAGTTCCATCGGGCAAATATACCAGACATTTGGCGGGCAAGATCTTTACCCTTCTGTGGAGGAAAAAGCGGCTATGCTGCTTTATCTCGTCACGAAAAATCACTCGTTTAGTGATGGCAACAAACGTATTGCTGCCACCCTTTTCCTGTGGTTTATGGCCGGTAACGGCATTCTCTACAATCCGGATGGGAGTAAGCGCATTGCCGACAATACCCTTGTGGCTCTTACGCTGATGATTGCTGAGAGCCGTACAGAGGAAAAGGATATTATGGTGAAAGTAGTAGTCAATCTGATTAACAAGAACAACTATGAGTAAGGAGAATTATAGACGGCTGGGTGATTATATTCGTGAGGTGGATGTAAGGAATCGGGATTTGGAGGTGAAGGAACTTTTAGGGGTTAGTATCTCCAAAGAGTTTATACCATCTATAGCAAATACTATCGGAACTGATATGTCTTCTTATAAAATTGTTAAGTTTCGGCAATTTGTTTATATTGAAGATACTTCACGGAGAGGAGATAAGATAGCGATTGCTTTACTACAGGATTTTAAAGAAGCTATAGTTTCTTCTATTTATACTGTTTTTGAAGTAAAGAACCAGGATGAACTTCTTCCCGAGTATCTAATGATGTGGTTTCGTCGTCCAGAATTTGACCGATATGCCCGTTTTAAATCTCACGGTAGCGCAAGAGAGATTTTTAGCTGGGAGGAAATGTGTGATGTTTTTCTTCCTATTCCTTCCATTGAACAACAACGGAAGATAGTTGCCGAATACGAAACCATTTCCCGGAGAATTCGTCTGAACAAACAAATAATCACTCGTTTGGAAGAAACAGCCTAAACACTCTACCGCAAAATGTTTGTAGATGAGATTGATAAGGAGAATTTGCCGGAAGGTTGGAGAATGGGGACATTGGAAGAAATTGCCGATTTCAAGAATGGCAAGGCTATAAAAACAAATAATGGCATTATACCTATTTACGGAGGGAATGGAATAGTAGGTTACACGGAATCTTTTAATGCGAAGAATGTAATCATTATTGGAAGAGTAGGCATTAATTGTGGAAATGCATTTTTAGAGCCTAATAAATGTTGGGTAAATGACAATGCAATGATGGCTATGTCTAAATCGAATAATATATATTTCTTATATTGGCTTATACGTGGGATGGATTTAAATAGTCAAAGCGAAGGTTCTGGTCAACCACTATTGACACAAGTTATATTGAATCAACAAGAGTGTCTTATTCCGTCACATATCGCAATAAAAAGATTTGATGACCAAGCGAAGATTTTGGTTAGGAATATATTTTTAATGCAACGTGAGATTATAAAATCAACTGAATTACAGTCTTTGCTATTGGCGAAGATGGGGCAATAAAAAATATTTTTATGGAAAGAAATGTTATTATAATTATGATTGTTTGTGCTACTTTAATAGCAATAATAGCTATTATTTGTGATTTCTTAAGCAATAAAAAAATACAAACTTCTACAGAAAATTTATTAACTCAGAAAATAATTAAATTACATCGAAATTATATTGTGGGGTTTCTTAGCTTTGCAGTGATAACTATTATCTCTGCAAAATATGGAGGACCTAACAATAATATTTTTGATTATTTGTCTTTTGGCTCAACTATTACTTCATTAGTTTTATCCGTATTAGCAATATTTGTAACCGTACAATCATCTTCAGATTTGTATAAACAATTTACAAGAATAGACAATGCTACGGAAACAATTACAACTATTTCAAAACAATTAGATGGAACATTAGATAAAATAACTGATGTAGAAAAAAAATTAACTTTAACCTCTAATACAATAACAAATCAAATAGATAGTATTATATCCCGTGTAGATGAGAAATTAAAAGAACGAATGCAGGAAACTGAACATAAACTCTCAGAGCAGATAAACTCTTTGAACATTTCAACTGTAAGTGGAAAAGAACAAAACTCTGAGGAAGCATTAGATTTCGTGAGTAAATTAAAAACATACTATTTAAATAGTATATCGGCAACAGGTGCATTAGCTATTTATGCATGTATTTTATCAAAAGATTATAATAAAGAATTCATATTACCTGATTTATTAAAAGGTAATGAGTTATATGCGTATGGTTTTTTAGTTTCAACGATTTCATCGGGATTATTAAATGCAAAAATAGAAGAGAATTATAAGATTAGTTGTTCGGGTTCAGAATATACACAAGAAGAAATTATTAATATCCTAAAGAATCAGGTTGTTAAATTTGGTCAAGATTTTCTCAACCAAATAAATACAATTAATAGATATTTTGGAATAAACGAATTGATAGTAGACTTGAAATCTCAAGAATAGTTTATTATGTCACATTTCAACGAACATACCCTTGAACTCTCCATCATGGAGTTATTCCAGCAGGAAGACTACATCTATACTAGCGGAGAAGAAATTCATAAAGAAGCAGATGAAGTATTGCTGCGCGATGATATGCGTACGTATCTTCGTAACCGCTATCGAGAGGCAGGTATCACTTCCCTTGAAATAGAAAGTGTATTGGCAAGGCTGATGGCCAATGCAGGGTGGTCTTTGTATGACAATAATGCACAGACCTATCGGCTGATGACCGAAGGGTTTTCGTTGAAGCGTGAAGATGCTGCCTTGCCCGATTTGTTTATTGAACCGATAGACTTTAGTGAGGAAGGAAGAGACAATAATCTGTTCCGTGTGGTCAATCAGTTGGAAATAAAAGGAACCGAGAAGCGTATTCCTGACGGTATTGTATATGTGAATGGTTTGCCGGTAGTAGTGCTGGAATTTAAAAGTGCAGTAAAAGAAGATACTACTATTATGGATGCCTATACACAGCTCACCGTGCGTTATCGTCGTGATATTCCCGAACTGTTCAAATACAATGCGTTCGTAGTAATCAGCGATGGGGTAAACAATAAGTATGGGGCGTTGTTTTCACCTTATGACTTCTTTTATACCTGGCGAAAGGTGGAGGCGAACGACAAGGCAACCGATGGCATCAACTCTTTGCTGACAATGGTCAAAGGTTTGTTTCGCAAAGAAAGGTTATTGAGTGTAATCAAGGATTTTGTGTTCTTCCCCGATTCGTCGAAGAATGAGAAAAAGGTGGTTTGCCGTTATCCCCAGTTTTTTGCCACTCACAAGTTGTTTGAGAATATTCGCTTACATTCCAAACTTCGGGAAGGGGGTGATGGAAAAGGAGGTACCTACTTTGGAGCTACCGGATGCGGAAAGAGCATCACCATGCTGTTTCTTAGTAGGATGCTGATGCGTAGCCGGGAGTTTGCCAGTCCTACAATTGTCCTGATAACCGACCGCACAGACTTGGACGACCAGCTTTCCAAATTGTTTGGTACAGCTAAAAATTTTATTGGTGATGAATGTGTGATAGATGTGGAGAGCAGGGACAAGCTGCGTGAGTATCTGACCGGACGGACAAGTGGCGGTGTGTTTCTTTCTACCATCCATAAGTTTACGGAAGATACACGTCTCTTGTCGAAAAGGGCAAATATTATTTGTATCTCCGATGAAGCCCATCGTTCGCAGACCAATCTGGCTATGCAAGTGAAGCAGACCGAGAAGGGGGTAAGACGAAATTTCGGTTTTGCTAAATACTTGCATGATTCATTGCCTAATGCCACGTATGTGGGCTTTACAGGAACTCCGATTGATGCAACGATAGAGGTGTTTGGCGAAGTGGTGGATGCTTATACCATGACAGAATCGGTTACTGATGGTATTACCCGTCGTATTGTGTATGAGGGGCGTGCAGCAAAAGTGTTGCTTGATAATAAAAAATTGCAAGAGATAGAGAAGTATTATGCGCAGTGTGCAGAAGAAGGGGCTAATGAGTATCAGATAAAAGAAAGTAAGAAAGCGGTGACCAAGATGGAGCGTATCTTGGGTGATGCTGATCGTTTGCAGGCGGTGGCCGAAGATTTCATTGCGCATTATGAGAAGCGAGTGGAAGAGGGAAGTACGGTAGAAGGTAAGGCTATGTTTGTGTGCTCTAACCGTACGATAGCTTTTTCCTTGTATAAGAAAATTGCGCTTCTACGGCCTGAATGGGTGAAGAAACCTGGTGAAGAGAAGCAGGGAATGGATGAACTGCAGGCTGCAGACATGTATGTGCTTTATGGCAATCAAGGGCTTCCTATTGAAAAGATGAAGCTAATCATGACCCGAAGCAAGGATGATGAGCCGGAGCTTTATTCACTGTTGGGAACGGACGATGACCGTCGGGCTTGGGCAGAAGAATATAAAAAGCCTAAATCGAACTTTAAAATAGCCATTGTGGTAGATATGTGGACGACGGGCTTTGATGTGGACTGCCTGGATACGATGTACATTGACAAACCTTTGCAGCAACATACGCTGGTGCAGACTATTTCGCGTGTGAACAGGGTGTATCCGGGAAAGGAAAAAGGTTTGGTGGTGGACTATATCGGTATTAAAAGTAATATGAATGTAGCCTTGAAACGCTACGCACAAGGGGACGATAATTCGGATTCAGTGGAAAATATCGGGCAGTCTGTGGCAATGGTGAAAGATGAGCTGGATATTATCCGGCGGTTATTCGGGAGTTTTGACTATTCCGTGTTTTCTACGGGGACACCGCTGGAACAATTGGACTGCCTGAATAAGGGGGCTGAATTAATGCAGCGCACCAAGGAGCAGGAAAACTTATTTATGGGTCATGCCAGGAAATTGAAATCGGCATTCAATCTATGTAGCAACAGTGAGGAGATAAGCTATGCCGAGCGTGAGGAAATACACTATTTTTGTGGGGTACGGTCTATTATCTATAAGCTGACAACTGGAGATACGCCGGACATTTCTCAAATGAACAGGCGGGTTGGTGAGATGATAGAAGAGGCAATACAGTCGGAAGGTGTGGAAGAAATCATTCAGATAGGCAATGATAAGGAGAACCTGGACGTGTTAAGTGAAGAATACATGGAACGATTGGGCAAACTGAAGCTGCCTAACACGAAAGTGAAGCTGATGGAACGGCTCTTGAAAACTGTCATTACAGAGTTCAAGAAAGTAAACAAGGCTAAAGGAGTAGATTTTTCCAAACGCCTGAGTGCTTTGGTTGAAAAGTATAATGAACGTAGGGACAGTGCTATTTTTGCAGATGAGGTACTGACCGAAGTGGCTAATCAGATGGCCGATTTATTAAAGGAACTGAATAAGGAAAAGAAGTCATTTCAGAATTTAGGTATCAGCTACGAGGAAAAAGCGTTTTATGATATTCTTAAATCTATTGCGAAACAATTTGGTTTTGAGTATCCTGAAGAAAAATTACTGAAACTGGCTGCTGAAATAAAGACAATTGTGGCTGATAAATCAAAATATACAGACTGGTCTACTCGTGATGACATAAAGGCAGAACTGAAAATGGACCTGATTCTGATACTGGCGGAATATGGTTATCCTCCTGTGACGAATGACGAGGTGTTTAAGGAAATTCTGGAGCAGGCGGAGAATTTCAAGAAATATAATGGATAAAACAGAAGTCCGCCTGTATCCATCTTATCCAATTTTACCGTAACTTTGCCGCGCATTTTGAAGAAGGTAAAAGATGGATAACAGTGTGACTAAAAAACGTGCCCAAAGCAATGAGATAGATATGCTGAACGGGCCGTTGTTCAAGAAAATTTTGCTGTTTGCCCTTCCGCTGGCAGCCAGCAGTTTATTACAAGAGCTTTTTAATTCGGTGGACGTGGCAGTAGTGGGCCACTTCGTAGGAAGCAGGGCCCTGGCAGCCGTGGGAAGTAATGCGCCGGTCATCGGGTTATTGATAAACCTGTTTATGGGTGTTTCCATGGGAGCCTGTGCCATTATCTCGAACCACATCGGGCAGCAGGACGACAGGAGCATACGCAATGCCATCAGTACGGTGCAGTTGGTGGCGCTTCTCAGCGGATTCTTTTTGCTGGTATTGGGGCAGGTAGCTGCCCGGCCGATTCTGACATGGATGGGTACTCCGCCGGATGTATTGGATGAGGCGGTGACTTACCTGCGTATTTATTTCCTGGGGATGCCTTTTATCATGGCATTTAATTTCGGTGCCGCTATTTTGCGAAGCATGGGCGATACACGACGTCCGCTGTATATTCTGGTCATGGCTGGTGTGGTCAATACCTTGCTGAACCTGCTGTTCGTGATAGGCTTCGGCATGGGAG
>ERZ791861.1627-NODE-1627-length-10591-cov-2.344723_pt1 | contig 10591 bp, 9 predicted proteins | sample MGYA00510283_ERZ791861 | MGnify/ENA primary metagenome ERZ791861 (study PRJEB30046, sample SAMN00792074) | human gut metagenome | study: EMG produced TPA metagenomics assembly of the A metagenome-wide association study of gut microbiota in type 2...
TCTTGCATTCGTGCTGACCGGCGCGATGCTGCTGGCTCTCGCCGCCTGCACCAAAACACCGCAGGAGCCGGAAACGCCCGCCGTTCAGCCCTCCGAGCCGGAGACGCCTGTAACGCCAGAGGAACCGTCTCCCGCCGAAACGCCCGCAGAGCCGGAGGAGCCCGTGCCCGCACAGCCGGAGCAGCCGTCTGACCCGGAGCCGGAAGCGCCCAAGCTGGCGACCGACGAAGAGCTTCTGCGTCTGGTCGAGATGCAGGACACCGACCGGCCCGCACAGACGCCCTTCCTGATCTCGCGCACCGACAGCGACAGCTCCGTGGTATTCCGTGTGGAGTTCCGCTCCGCTTCCGGCTGGCTGCTCTACGGTGCAAAGGAATATGAGGCCAGCTTCAACGACGATGGCGGCCATCTGGTCTCCACGATGTGGCTTTCCACCTATGACACGCCGCAGCTCTCCGCGCAGGCGACCGATCCGGAGGCTCTCATGTCGTTGGTCATCAATATGGAGATCGGTATGCTCGGCGAACACGGCTTCAACTTCTCCGATCCCAGCGAATTCACCTCCGACGAGCTTTATACGGCGTATCTCCTGCTTGCAGCGGAGGAAGAGCTTCAGGCACGCTACAACGAGGCGGAGCAGAAGTATTTTATCTCCACGCGCCACATTACCGCCGTCCTTGACCGCTATTTCAAGGACTACAGCTTCGACATCACGCAGTGCAGCCAGTACGACGCCACCTTTGACGGCATCGTCACGAGCATGGTCAGCGGCTTCGGCGGCAACCGCTTCATGAAGATCCTGAACGTCTCCCCGAAGGAGGGCACTTTGGAGGTACGCTTCGACGCCGACTTCTACGCGGACGAGACTGAAAAGGACGTTACCATGCAGAAGTCCTATACCATCGAATTTTACGACGACGGATATTACTACCTATCCGCGATGGAGTTTGTTGTCAACTGAATCGTTTTCGACACACGGACACCGGAGCCAGCCGACGCGGCTGGCTCCGTTTTCTATAAATTCACGAAATGTTCACGATTTTGCTTGAAAATGGGCTTGACTCTTGCCATGGTTTGCGCTAATATGTGCTTTTCAAAAGAGCTTTTGAAAGAAAACAAGGAGGCAAGCCTATGGAAACTGCTTCTGCGGCGCGGCCCTATGTCGTGGGCGTGGGCGCTGCCAATCTCGATATTCATGGCCGTCCCAAAAAAGCGATCGTCATGCACGACAGCAATCCCGGCCATATGAACGCCTCTGCCGGAGGCGTTACGCGCAATGTCTGCGACAACCTTGCCCGGCTCGGCGCGGATGTGCGGCTGATCTCCGCCGTCGGCACCGATCTCTACGCCGATGTCATCCGCCAGGAATGCACAGCGGCAGGCATCGATGTGTCCCAGCTCTGCGTGGCTCCCGGCTGCGCGTCCTCCACCTATCTTTCCATTCTTGACGAGCACGGCGATATGCTCGTCGCCCTCTCCGATATGACGGTTTTGCAGGAGCATTTGACGCCCGAATTTCTGGATAGCCGCGCGGAGCTTCTGCAAAACGCGGCCATTGTGACCTGCGACCCGTGCCTCACGGAGCGGACACTTCTGCATCTGCTCGACCTCTGCGAGGGCCGGACGCCGGTCTACGTCGATCCGGTTTCCACCGCCTACGCGCGTGTGCTCGCGCCGCACATCGGCCGCTTCCACACCGCGAAGCCGAACGTTCTCGAGCTTTCCATTCTCTCTGGCCGCGAGATCACCGACGAAGCCAGTCTGGAGGCCGCAGGCGCTTCCCTTCTGGACAAGGGTCTGGAACGGCTGCTCGTCAGCCTCGGCAAGGACGGCTGCCTGTACATGGACCGCAGCGGCACCGTGCTTCGCCGGAAGCTCCGCCCCGTCGAGCAGATGGTCAACGCCACAGGCGCGGGCGACGCTTTCATGGCCGCCGTCATTTACAGTACGCTTTCCGGCTTCGATCCGGAAAAAACGCTTCACTATGCTCTGGCGGCCGGGATTGCCGCCATTTCCCACGAGAGAACCATTCATCCCGGTATGTGTGTATCACTCATTGAAAAAATCTGGAAGGAGTATCAACTATGAACAATCTGCATGAGTATCTGTCCGTCACCCCCGAAATTCAGGAGGCCCTGCGTGAAAACAAGCCCGTTGTCGCGCTGGAGTCCACCATTCTGAGCCATGGTATGCCCTATCCCCAGAATCTGGAGTTTGCGCACAAGGTGGAAGCCATCATCCGCGAAGAGGGCGCTGTCCCCGCGACCATCGCCATTCTCGACGGCAAGATGAAGGTCGGCCTGAACGATGAGGAGCTGCTCCGCATGTGCAAGGCGGACGGCATCGGCAAGGTCAGCCGCCGCGATCTGGCGACCTATCTTGCGACCGGTATGCCCGGCGCGACCACCGTTACCACGACTATGATTATCGCCGCGTATGCGGGCATCCGCTTCTTTGCGACCGGCGGTATCGGCGGCGTGCATCGCGGCGCAGAAAAGACCATGGATATCTCCGCCGACCTTCAGGAGCTTGCCAACACGCCTGTCTGCGTTATCTGCGCAGGCGCCAAGAGCATCCTTGACCTCGGTCTGACGCTGGAATATCTGGAGACCAACGGCGTGCCCGTTCTCGGCCTGCGCACCGACGAGCTGCCCGCCTTCTACTGCCGCACCTCCGGCTTCAAGCTGGACTATAACTGCCCGGACGAGGAGACCGTCGCCAAGATCATGAAGACCAAATGGGACATCGGCCTCAAGGGCGGCGCTGTCGTCGGCAACCCGATCCCCGAGGAATACGCAATGGATCCCGTCGAGATGAACAAGGTCATCGACCGCGCGGTCGAAATGGCCAACGAGCAGGGCATCCACGGCAAGGCGACCACGCCGTTCCTGCTGGCGCACATCGTGGAAATGACCGGCGGCCATTCTCTGGATTCCAACATCCAGCTTGCCTTCAACAACGCACACGCGGCCAGCAAGATCGCTGTCGCTTACAGCAAGATGTGATTCAAAGGCCCCCTGCATCGCCGGAAATGCCTGCCAGCAGGCTTTCAGCCCGATGTAATTGAAGCAGTGAAATCAGCAGACAAAAGCTGTGTGGATGGTATCCCATCCACACAGCTTTTTAAGCGCAGCCGCTGGCCGCTCTGCGCTGAATTTAGCAAACGCTGTCTGCGCGAAAAGCGGCCCGTCCATTTGTTCATTTGTCCTGATATTTTTTCGCCCTCCGCGCATACTACTTGCAGAAACGGAGGGATCATGATGATCGAACAGGATACGATCCGATTGCTGCGGGAATGCGACGCCGGGATCCAGATGGGCGTTTCCGCCATTGACGACGTGCTGGAGCGCGTACAGGCCCCGGACATGTACCGCCGTCTGTCTGCCTGCAAGCGCGCCCACGAGAGCCTCAAAACGGAGATCAACGTCATGCTGGCCGACTGTCACGACGACGGCAAGGCTCCCAATCCCCTTGCGCAGGGGATGTCGTGGCTCAAAACGAACGCTGCCATGGCCATGAACGGCTCTGACCAGACGATTGCCAGCCTCATGACGGACGGCTGCAACATGGGTGTCAAATCGCTCGGGCGGTATCTCAATCAATACGAGGCCGCCAGCGAGGATTCCAAGGACATCACAAAGCGTTTGATCGGTCTGGAGCAGAAGCTCTCCGACGATCTGCGCGAATACCTGTAAAAAATGCCCGAAGCTTTCGCTTCGGGCATTTTGCTATTCGCTTTACTTTTTTTCCTTTTTGACAAACAGCGCGCCGAACGCCATCACGACCGCAAACACGATCAGATACCAGACATTCTCCATTCCGTGCCCGACGATGCAGGCATAGACCATGAACAGAGCGCCGATGATCGCAAGGATCGGCAGCACAAAGCGCCGCATCACGGATTCATCCTTCTCCTTCTTGATCCAGCAGATGAAGATCGGCAGATACAACGCATAGAGCGTGACGATGGGAATTTCCGAGGAATCGAACGCAAACGGGCCGCTCCACGTACCGGCAAGATTGGACAGGTAGAAGTAGGTGCCCCAGATGCCGCAGACAAGCAGTGCAAAAATGGAGGAGTTCGCGGGCATATTGGTTCTCGGATCGATCTGACGGAAGATCTCAGGCGCGGGGCCCTCGCCGCGGGCCGCCAGACTGTAGAGGCCGCGGGAACAGCCCAGCATCAGGCCGTTCATCGTGCCCATGCAGGAGATGGCGATGAACAGATTGAGGATGTTGCCGAGAACGCCGCCGAAGATGTTGACGAATGCGGAGGTCGCACCCTCGTCCATCAGAGTCTCGACGGTCGCGCCGCCGGCCACGCCGACGTAGTACGCAATGTAAACGGCAATGATGATGATACCGCCGATGATGAGTGCCTTGGGAAGATTCCGCTTCGCGTCCTTCAACTCGGCGTTGATGGATGTCGCAATGATCCAGCCCTCATAGGCAAAGGCCGTTGCGCAGACTGCGGAAAGCAGGAGATGTCCGGTCGAATATTGCTCCGCATTTTCCGCAACGAATGCGAAGTTGTTCGCCAGCATATGGGTCGGGCTGACCAGACCGGAGATGATGCCGACGACTGCCATGAGGCCCAAAGGGATCAGCTTGATGATGGTCGTCGTGGTCTGGAATTTACCGGCCAGCTTCGGAGAGATAGCGTTGATGAAGTACGCACAGCAGAGGAAGAGCATCATAAGCGCGATGCACTCCGGGCCGATGACACAGCCGCCCTGTTCGGCAGGGATCACCAGCGGGAAATTGGGCCAGCAGGAGGTAATGAATACGAGGGTATAACGCGCGGACAGCCAGCAGAGAACGGAGGTAAGACTCGGGTAATAAATCGCGGTCATGAACCAGCCAACGAAATAGCCGTAGCGGCTGCCGACGGTTGCTTCGGCATAGTCTACGATACCGTTGACTTTTTCATACTTCTGCGCCATCGTGGCAAACGTCAGGATGCTGACCAGCATGATGAGGCCACCGATGACCCATGCAATGATTCCGAGCGGCATATTGCCTTCGGTCTTTTGCAGAATCGTCTGTGCCTTGAAAAAGACGCCTGAGCCGATGACAATGCCGACTACGAGACAGATCGCTGTGAAAAGGCCATACTTTCGTTCCAGTTTGTGTTCCATGTTTTCCTTATCCCCTTGTTTTGAATTATATCTAAGCCCTTTCTGTGTTGGAACGCCGGAAACCACAGAAAATTGCGTTAGACCGCAGTAACGTGACACCTCTTTTGGTATAGCTGGATCTCTTTGCTGACGCAGAGAGCATGCGGGGAAAATGCCGGGAAACGATTGAAAAAAGCTGGTGGACGCTATTGAGATTCCTTCATAAGCTTGCGGCGGGCAAGGTTAATCGTGCCCTCCTGCATGGAGTTGATCCATTGCAGGCTCTTACCGCAGCCGTTTGCCACACAGGAGTCGGCGTCGTCCGCGATAAAGCATGGGATCTCCGTCCGCTCCGCGATAAGCTTGTCAAAGCCGTACAGGAGGCTTCCGCCGCCGGTCAGGACAATGCCGTTCTTGGCGATATCCGCCACAAGCTCCGGCGAAGAGTGCTCCAGAACAGACAGCACCTCGTCCACGATCTGCCGCGCCGGGCGCTTGAACGCCTCCATCAGCTCCAGTGAGGTCACGCTCTGCTCCTTCGGCAGGCCTGTCTTGAGATCGCGGCCCTTGACAGTCATGACCGCGTCCTCCGGCCGCTCATAGACGCAGCCGATCGTGATCTTGACCTCCTCTGCCGTGCCAAGCCCGATGAGCATGGCGTAGCGCTTGCGCATGAAGGCCACGACAGCCTCGTCGAAGGTATCGCCCGCGATCTTGATGGATGAGGAATTGGCGATGCCGTTGAGGCTCAGCACGGCGATATCCGTCGTACCGCCTCCGATATCCACGATCATGTGTCCGTCGGGGCCGGAGATATTGAGCTTCGCGCCGAGCGCTGCGGCAAACGGCTCCTCGATCAGGTAGACGCGGCGTGCGCCGGCCTCCATGGTCGCCTGAATGACTGCACGCTCCTCGACCTCCGTCACGCCGCTCGGGACGCTGACGATCACGCGGGGCTTTATGAGCGCGAAGTGAATGATCTTTTTGAGAAACTGCTCGAGCATTTTCTCCGTCATTTCATAATCAGAGATCACGCCGTCGCGCAGCGGCCGAACCGCCACGATGTTTCCCGGCGTTCTGCCCAGCATATTGCGGGCGGCGGCACCGACCTGCAAAACCTTGCCGGTGTTCTTGTCAACGGCGACGACGGACGGCTCGCGCAGGACGATGCCGCGTCCCTCTTCATAGACCAGAACATTGGCGGTTCCAAGGTCGATTCCGATGTCTCTGGACAGCTTCATATTGGGTATCACCTTTCGTTACGTTCTCTCGGTGTGGCCAGCGCCGCGCAGACAACGCTCTCCGCGCCGGCCGTTCTCAAAACCCGCGCGCACTCGCTCAGCGTTGCGCCGGTCGTTACAATATCGTCGATCAACAGGACGCGCTTTCCGGCAAAGCGTTCCGCCTGATAGGGGCCATATGCCCCGGCGGCGTTCGCCATACGCTCGGAGGCGTCGTTCAGCGTGGACTGGGCACGATTATCCGTAAGCTTTTCCAGCGTGCGCACCGGCTCCATTCCAAGCTCCCGCGCTGCGCTCCGGCAGAGAAGCTCCGCCTGATCGTAGCCGCGTTCCTTTTTCCTCTGGCGGCTGACAGGTACCCATGTCATGATATCATATTTCCCTGTCAGTTTGTCACGAATCGTGACGGCCATCCATTGGCCGTACTGTTTTGCATACCAGTCTCTGCCGCTGAATTTATAACGGAGAAAGGAATCGCGCAGCTTTTCTTCATAGAAAAAAGTCGCCACGCATCTGTCCGCAAAGCGGACATGCGGATCCGCGCCGTCAAATTCCGGCAGCGTATCCATACACCTGCCGCAGACAGTCCCGGCGCCCGGCTCCAGAAACTCATGGCAGATCAGGCAGCGCGGCGGATACAGCAGGTCGAGCAGCCTGTCAAGCAGTTTCATGATCGTTCCCGGCTTCCCTTTCCAGCCGGAGCTTGAGACCGCTGTAGCGGCGCTGCTGGCGGTCATTGCGGGTCATGGCGGCGATGATCTCATCATTGCCGACGATGATAAAAAGCTCTCTTGCGCGCGTGATGGCTGTGTAGAGGATGCTGCGCGTCAGCAGCAGCTGCGAGCCGCTCCATGCCGCGAGGATCACCGCGCGGTATTCGCTGCCCTGACTCTTGTGGACGGTCATGGCATACGCAGGCTCCAGCTCCCGCAGCATATCAAAGCCGTAGCTGGTCTCGCGGTCGTCAAAAAGGACGGTCACTGTCTCTGCTGCAAAGTCTATCCGGGTGATCGTACCGATGTCCCCGTTAAAAACGCCGGTTCCGGCGCCGAGGCCGTCCGTCCTCTTCCACATTATATCATAGTTATTTCGAATTTGCATCACCCTATCGCCCTCACGATAGGAAAAATCAGCAAATTGTTTCTCTTTTTTTCCGGGCGCAGCCGGATTCAGCACGGCCTGAAGGGCCTTGTTGAGCGTGACGGTGCCCGTTTCGTGTCTCCGGGTCGGAGACAGCACCTGAATTTCCGAGGATGGAATGCCCATGTTTTTCGGAAGGCGCGTCGCGCAAAGCTCCTGGATCGTCTGGACGACGGACTCGCCGGAGCGGCGCTTCATAAAGAAGAAATCCCGATCCTTTACCGTCAGCACCGGCAGCTCACCGTGGTTGACGGCGTGCGCATTCATGACGATCAAGCTCTCCTGAGCCTGCCGGAAGATCTCCGTCAGCCGAACGGTCTTGGCAATGCCGCTGCGGATAATATCAGAAAAGACGTTTCCCGCGCCGACGGACGGAAGCTGGTCCGGGTCGCCGACCAGGATCAGACGGCAGCCGGGCTTGAGCGCCCGCAGGAGCGACATCATCAATTGCAGATCGACCATCGACGTCTCGTCAACGATCATTGCCTCGCAGCGGAGCGGCTGATCCTCGTCGTGGAAGAAGGCCATCGCGCCGGTCTCCGGGTCAAACTGCGCCTCGAGCAGCCGGTGGATGGTCGTCGCGTCGCGGCCCGTCACCTCGCTCAGGCGCTTGGCAGCGCGTCCGGTCGGCGCAGCCAGCTGCGTCTTGATCTCCAGCGCGTCAAACAGATCCAGAATACCGGTCATAACGGTCGTTTTGCCGGTGCCGGGGCCGCCGGTCAGCAGCAGCTGATAGGATGCCGCGTCGCGGATGGCCTGAAGCTGGCTCTGTGCGTATTGAATGGCGTTCTTCTTCTGAACGCCGGAAAGCGTCTTTTCAAGCGTGCGCGGCGGCTCGATGCGCGTCCGCGCCATCCGCGCGAGGCGCTCGGTGATATACTGCTCCGCCTCGTAGAACTCCGGCAGATAGCAGGCCGTCAGTCCCGCGATCTCGCTGCGCACCATCCGCTCCTGTTCACTCAGGCGGTCAAGGCCGCGCTCCACGGTATCGCTGTCCAGATTCAGAAGCGCAGCCGTCGCCGGGATAAGCTTCTTCTCCGGAATAAATGTATGCCCGTTCGTCAGGTTATAGGAAAGCTCAAACAAAATGCCCGCTTCCACGCGGCGCTCGTCGTCGGCCTCCACGTCCATTTCCAACGCAAAAGCGTCCACAGCCGCGAAATCCGCACCGAAATACGGCTCCGTAAGCAGATAGGGATCGTCGCGTAGCGCATCCTCGGCAAGGTCGCCGTAAACGCGGAAAAGGCGCACAGCCAGCTCCGGCGGCAGCCGGTGCAGCGTCAGGAATTCGATCAGACGGCGCACGCCAGCCTGACGTCGGAAGCTCTCCCCCATCTCGATGGCTTTTTTCCGGGAAATACCGGGGATCTGCGCAAGCTTTTCCGGCTCATTTTCCAGAATCTCCAGCGCATGAATGCCAAAAAGCTGCAAGATTTTTTCTGCGGTCTTTTCGCCGATGCCCTTGACTGCTCCGGAGGCCAGATACGCAAAGATCTCGTTGCCGGTCTCCGGCATCAGCCGCTCCAAAAACTCCGCCTCGAACTGGCGGCCATGGCTCGCATGGTAGCCCCATTTTCCCGTTACGATCAGACGTTCGCCGGGAACGGTCATGGGGACAGTTCCAACGACTGTGATCTGCTGGCCGTCCTCCGTGTTCAGCCGCAGGACGGCGTATCCGTTTTCCGGATTCTGATAGACGACCGTCTGGACCGTCCCACGAATCATTTCTTCCAACTGCTGCACGTTTACGACCCCGTTTTGAATAAATCTGAAAGGCGCTCCTCCGGGAGGAGCGTCACGAACTCCCATTTTTCGCAAAGCGCCTGTACGATCCGCCCTCCGGTCTCACTCAGCCCCACATCCAATAGATAGACGCTGCCGGAGGTCAGCCCGACCTCCCGAAGCCAGAGAATTCCGCGAATCGCATGCTCCAGCTCCTGCGCATCGCCGGAGACCGGGTACAGCATTTTCAGCGCTTTTCCGCCGAACGGTCTGAGAAAGCAGCCTGTGACGCACCATAAAAGCAGGATCACGCCGCAGACCGACAGAATTGCAACCAGAATCTCAAAAACCATTTTCTCACCTCCTGCTCTCATACTATGCAGAAGGCGGATGAGCGGCTGATTTGATTTTACTACAAATTCCCCGTAATTTCCACATATATTTCTTCAAAATCGGAAAAACCACAAAATATGCCGCAGCCGGACGGCTGCGGCATAAAGTCTCCAGAGAGACAGCGCGTTATGCACAAAGATCATACGGAAAAAATGTTCGTCTTGCCCTACACGCAGCCATGCTGAGATAAGAAAACTCCCATTTAAGTTAATTGTTGCTACTGATTGGGAGACAATCACTGATGTAGATTTATTCATTAAGGGCATAAAAGGGACCACCCCAAGTCGAGGTGGCCTTAGCTTCAAGAATATGCAGTTAGTTGTTCGGGATGGCTTCACCATTCTCATCCAAAAGATAGATAGCAAAGACAGTTCCAATTTGCAGCGGGTCACTTTCCATGACATCACCGTCAAACACGACACGAATATCATCGTCAATCGCTAACTCTGGTGCTCCTGAGGCTGCCACTACATTCGTCGAAACGGATAATTCCTCACCAATTAAGATACCACTGTCAAATGGGTCTGTACATTCAACTTTAACCGAGCCATTGCTCAATTCCAAAACTGTTGCATTAAAATATGCCTGTCTTCCATTTACATCAGATAAGTCTTCGTTTGGCTCTCTACTACAACCAATCCATGTTAATATACAAGTCAAAACCATCACAAAAGATAACATCTTCTTCATGTCGGTTACTCCAATCTAAATTGTAGTTCTATTGATATGGACGAAAAATCTATGGAAATGTTTCACATTTATCTTATATAATATTTTCTTGTCTTTTTATAAGTATCAAAAATAGCCCTTCTCATTCCGAGATGGGCTATCTGGGTTTTTATTCAAGTAATATGGGTTATATTCAGGCTTTTTATCAGCAACACTTATCATGAAAAGGGTCTAAGAAAAAAGAGGACGCCGAAGCGTCCTCTTTTTCAAGAGAATTAGTCCTCGTTGATGGCGATGACAACGCCGGAA
>ERZ791861.1628-NODE-1628-length-10588-cov-5.089148_pt1 | contig 10588 bp, 10 predicted proteins | sample MGYA00510283_ERZ791861 | MGnify/ENA primary metagenome ERZ791861 (study PRJEB30046, sample SAMN00792074) | human gut metagenome | study: EMG produced TPA metagenomics assembly of the A metagenome-wide association study of gut microbiota in type 2...
ACTTCTCATAGCATAGTCATTGAAATATAAGGGCGCAGTGGCCCTGATCTCAAACGGGAGCATGGTGCTCCTCAAGTACAAACTTAACAACGTGTGCGATGCAGATCACAGACCTGCAAATGGTGCACAAAGAACAATGATAATTCTTATATACCACAATATATTGTAGTTGTCAATATGGAAGTGTTTATATATTGTACTTTCCCGGTCGTTGAAAAAAGCTAATGTGCATTATCTCCGTATTAAATGCGTATTGCGGAAACAATGCGTATTACGTGCGTATTAAAGGCGTATTATTGTCGCAGAGAATAACCAAATATGCGCCCGTAGCTCAGTTGGATAGAGTGACAGACTCCGACGGAGAGCGAAAAAATTGCAAAAATCCTTATATATCAACACTTTTCGGCATTTTCAAAATCAAATTATTAGCGAAAGGAAGCGTTTTGATAGCGAAACACCCTTTTTTACCCCTACAAATCACTTTTGCACTTTAGTTGGATAAACCAAATATTGTTTTATATGCGCCCGTAGCTCAGATGGATAGAGTATGTGACTCCGACTCACAGGGCCGCTGGTTCGAGTCCAGTCGGGCGTACCAAAGCCTACCGCTTTTGTTAGCGGTAGGCTTTGTTTTATACTGTTTTTACAACAAAAAAGGGGTGCTGACTTTTCTAATCAGCACCCCACTTTTTTCTTATGCCTTCCGTTTTTTTCCGTTTCGCCCGTTTGGTTCTTCGATAGTACCTAATTTTTTTGCTTCTGCTATCAACTCGGCAAGGAACGCATCCATGATACCAACCGCAGTGTCAGCCATTTCTTTTGTAACAGAGGTGTAAACATCTTCCGTGATGTTTCCTTTCATGCTATGACCCATCCACGATTTTATCACGAACGGCTCAACGCCGTTTGATTTCGCCCACGTCGCGTAAGAATGACGGAACATGTGAAATGTGATGGGCCTGTCTATAAACTCACGCCGTGCGAAATGATTACGGAAGTTGTTCCGCAAATAATCCACGTTCGCAAGCTGACCGTGTGCATCTAAAAAGAGATAGTCGGCATTTCCTGTTCTTAGTGCCTTTTTGTATTCTGCCGATGCCTCTACCTCGTTTTTCCATGCAAGCAACTGCTGTTTTAGTGTCTCTCCGAAGTAGAGGACACGCACGCTTGATTTCGTCTTTACCTGACCGATGCCGCGCTCCCACTTTTTACCGCCGTCCTCATCTTTGCGGTGCTGACGCACAGACGCCTGAGAAACGGAAATAGATTTCGCGTCAAAGTCGATGTCAGACCACTTCAAGGCAAGGAACTCTTCACCGCGCATACCTGTTGCAAGGGCAAGCGCGGCAATCGTCATGTACTTATTGTGTGTCATACAGGCACGAAAGATATTGACAAGCTCTTCACGGGTAAACACTCTGTCATCCTTACTGCTTGTTGCTCCGTTCGGGATTTTCACGCCATAAGTGGGAGCGTTGTCAATATACGGACGTTTTTTCTTTGCCGCATAAAAGAATATCGACTTTAACATAGTGTAGGTGTTCTTAATGCTGGCGTGGCTTCTAAGAGTTCCGTTACTCATTACAGAGTACTTATCAAGGAAATCCTGAACATCGGTATATTCAATGTCGTCGATGTTCATATCGCCAAAGTAGGGCAGGATAGCCTTAAGCATACTCTCCTTGCCGCTGTACGTTGTGTCCGAGACAGACTTGCGGTTCATTCTCATGTACTCTTCCGCCACAACAGAGAATTTAATAACAGGTCTGACGTTCTGAGGAACAACGGGGGCAGTCTGAGCGTAATATACGCTCTGTGCAGGTGCGGCAGGGCGGCTAACCGTACCCTTTACCATCACCATTTTGCCGATAGCTTCAGCTTTCGTCTTACCGCTCACGATCTTACGCACCTTTGTTCCGTCAGGCTGCGTAATGTAAAATGCTGCTTGGTAGCAATTACGACGCTTGTTCTCATAAACTGAACCGTCACCGTAGTTAATATCAACCACCTCATTCTCCTTGTTTGTAGTCTCAACAGGAGCGCAGGCATCCGTTTCGTTATCAATGCCGAGGAAGCGGTCAAGGTCGCACTTCCTGACAAGCGCCTTTTCCGAGCCGACAGCGGCAAGGTCACCGCAGGAAATGAAGTCCTTGACGGTCTCAACGTCAACGCCAATCAGGGAGGCAGCCTCGCTCAAGTTTAACAGGTTCTTTTTCACCGTGGTAAACACTCCTTTTCGTAAATATCACCACGGAATACCGAACTGCTTCCATTCAAGCACTGAAAATTTCAACTAGCCTGTGTCACTCATAAAGTCATTTAACAGAAGTAGCCAGCCTGAAAAATCAAGCTGACTACTCTTTATCATGTGCTACTTTTCCATTTGAAGCTCAAAGTAATAGAGCAAATGACGAAACAGCTTAACCAGCACATACAAGGAAATCAAACCGCACATAAACAGACAACCAAGCACAAAGGCCAGTAGAAAAGTAAGAGAGGGTGACATCATACGTCACCCCCATTCTTGCCCTTAGAAACGCCCTGTGGCTTGTTCTGAGCCACTTTAAGGCTCTCCGCGACCACGACCCCATCACAGGCTTTCAGCTTGTCTCCGTCCATGTAAACGCCACCCTGAATACAGCCAAACTCACAGAGCATTTTCACCTTACCTTCAGGCAGTTCCACCCGAGCATAGCGGCTGTTGACGGCTTCATATATGATTTCGTTCTGCTCCTTACGAGCGCCGACCACGACGTAGAAGATGTTTGCGGCACAGTCCGTTTCCACGGCAGGAGTAAGGCTGTTGATACCCGAACGCACCATGTAATTGTTCGTGTGCCATCCGTCCTTGTCCATGCTGATTTCACCGTCTGCGTTTAGCACCAGCCCATAGAGCCGTTCACCCTTACCCAAGGTGTCCTTGATTTGCTTTTCCGTCAGACCGATAAACCCTTTGCTGTCGCCATCATAGAAGATATAGCCGGTCACACGCTTACCCAAGTCCTCACGATTTACCAAGTACTTCATACACATTTTTAAGTCCTCCACTTTTTTATTCAGGTTATCTCTCTTAACCTTGTACCCACTATAACGCTGAACAACAGGCGGTGACTATTGATGATTTAGCCGGAGTTTTATCCTTGCGATTAGTGACATCGTCGCAAGCGTGGCAGATACCATAAACAGCACAACGCCGTAATACAAGACAAAATACAGAAATCGCACTGTAGCTCTGCGCCGTATCTAACTGTGTCAAATCACGCAGCCAAAATGAAACTTTTTTACACTCTTACTTTTCACACATTCTGATTTTCTAAACTTTTCTCCTACGGTAAACACCCCAAAATCCAGCAAAATCAACACCGAAAACCTCTTTCCCGCCAAAATCATTCTTAACCAAGAAAAAATATCAAAGAAAACCAACTTCAATCAGAGAAAACCACAGTTGACTAATAATTTCTAAAACGGGAGATTTCTGCAACCGCTTTGAAAAGAGAAAAGAAACCAACTTCTTGAACAGCGAGTGTTCCTTTCATATCTCAACTAGCCACAAAAAAGCCGTTAATTTTTCTGAATATTTGACACGGTAAACAATCCTGCTGTCCGTTTTCATTCTCAACTAGCCCAAAAACTGATTAAAAAGTACTGTAGGGCTAAACGGCAAAAAGAAAGGGACAGACCATTACGGCCTGTCCCGTCCTGCAGGAGCTCAATTCCCGTTCGTGGGGATATTCCAACGCTTTGTCAGCGCACGACCGATAGCGGTGATGCACTGGACATCACGAATGTACTGCCCGTCACACCCAGTAAAGATTTGAGCAATCTGAATGCCCTGCTGAGTGTAGATGTAGTACATCTGCCCCTGCTGCTTTACTATTAACTTTTCCATGATAAACCCTCACTTTCAAATGAAATATATCAAATACATCATAACCAAGTGCTGCAAACAAAGGCAGAATAAACCCATTCTTTGTTTGCTCCTCATTCAGCTGCTGCCTGTCTTTTATTGCTCTTAGCTTATCTACAATCTTCTGTAATTTAACATCTGACACTACTTTATTATCTGACGCCATGATAAATCTTCCTCCATAGCATTAAAAATTTATTATTTTGTTAGTAATATGAAGGAATTATAGACTACATAAAAATAACAGCCCTCAAAAGAGAGCTGTTATTATATAAAGAAAGGTTATCCGATTATATCATAGGATGGCTTTTCATATTCACTCTTGATAAGATCCTTGCCACTTCCAGCCTCAGTTACTTCCCTTTCAACTACGGCACCATCATACACATTGTCACTGTACCCACCATTATTTCCTGAGGATCCGTTACTATTACCAGAAGATCCTCCACTATTTCCACTGCTTCCATTTCCACCCGAAGGTTTCTGCTGAGTCTGGCCTCCTGTATTTCCTGTATTTCCGGTGTTTCCAGAGTTATTTCCACTCTGATTATTTCCACTAGAGGAACCCTTTTCAAGTGCTTCTCGCCAGGCTACATACTGCTCAAATCCATCATCTGGAAGGATTTTGCCTTCATAACCTGCTCCTGTTACTGTTGACTCGATATAGGAGTAAACATTGGCATCTACCTGAGTACCGATCTCTCGTGCAGGCAGTTTCAGATAAAAGTCTTTGTACTGGTCTGCATATAGATTTGATTTTGCATATCTCTCTGTGTCATACTCTTTCTTAAAGAGTGCATGGAGTTCTTCTGTCGTGAGGGGGATTTCTTCCTGCTCTACTTGTTCTGCTGGTGTTTCGCTGACATCGTACTGCTCACCACCGACTGTAACAGTGTCGGCATTGGCGGCTGTACTGTTTGCGTTTGTTTCTTCTGTGACTACGGTAACATCATCCGAGCTTTCAACGCCCTTATCGGGTGTTACTGCCGCACAGCCTGACAGCTGAGTTAATACAACTGTTGAGGTCAAGAAAATAACTGCTGCTTGTCGTAACTGCATAAACGCCCTCCTGTCTGTCCGCATATAAAAAGCGGATTATTTCGTACTCAACGGTACTAGCCCATAGGGTGGGGTGTCCACCCTATGAGCTTTCCCGCCGAGATAAATATTGCGGCGCAGGATAAAGTACCCCACACCGCAAACATACAGACACAAACTCACTATGAACGCTTGAAAAAACTCCAAACATCCGTTATAATGAGCATGGCGTAGCTAATGCTATTGTGTAGGTGGGCCTAACACCTGCATAGGGGCGCGGGGAGGTGCGAACTCCTCGCGTCCTGCCTATATTTATCTCGCACCCACATTTTACCGCAAGTTCCCGCACAATGCAAGTAGTTTTCTAACGGTCCGCAATAGCAGGCTGTTCTTTTTTTCTTGTACCGCTGTTGTTCTCTCAGATTATTTTTTGAGAGTGTTTTTGTGTGTTCACTTTCACCGAGTTGCTATAGTTAGTACATATACGGCGGGGCGGTTAGACCACATCGGAGAAATTTCTGCTCCTGACGATTTTTGCGGAGAACAGAAAAACGGCAAACAAAGAGGGAAAAATGAAGCTGTGCTACAGCTCCGTGCAAATAGCGTTTTCCCCATTTTGCTATATTAGTTTCATCATCCTTAGTTTGTTCAGTCGATTTCTAACAGTGCTGGGGGAGCAGCCTAATTGCTCTGCGATTTTCGCAAGAGACCATCCTGCCTGCCGCAACCGCACGATTTCGCTATTCAAGAGTTCTTCACGGTACGCATGAGTGTGCTTTCCTTTCTTGAAGTTGGTCTTTTGTAACTCCTCTGCTTCCCGTTCCTCTAATAGTCGTTCGAGCCACTCGTCACTGTCATCATAGTTAGAAAGGCCATCCATACCATAAAATGCTATTTTGTTATTCATGCTTCTTTACTCCTTGTCTATGTACCCCTTGAATTTGTACGCCTATCATATCTCCTCAAAAAAACAAAAAATAATCACCAACATAAACCGTTTTGACTGCTCACCTTGAAAACCCCTACTGTGTACGCTGTTTTTTTCAAAAGACAGGCGGGAAAACCCCATTTTTCCATTCGACTACTTTTCCTCCAGCAACGGCAGCCAATTTAACAAAACTGCTGACGTAACAAAGCTACCTCAAAAAACACCCCTATGCTATTTGATTTTTACATATCAAAATATCAACTAGTCGTAAAAACGGCTCTCGCCAAAAGCAAGAGCCGTTTTTTCAATAATTGTACCAAATGACTTCGACACGCTTGTTATTCGATTTGCCGCCGACAGAAGTAGAAGTAAGGTACTCCTCTCTGCGCCAGCCAGTACTTGAATTGAGGTACTTATTATATAGAGCCAAGTCATAGTTGGACACCATGATTTTACACTGTGCATTTTGAATACACTGTAAAAAGCTCTCCTGCTCCTCGTACCCGAAAGAACGGGAGTAAACCGTACCAAGGTTCTTCGGCAGCTTCTTGTGCGCTCTCATAATAGCGGCAGACACGTTACTGACGCTGTTTATATTGATACCGTTGAGCAGCTTTGCCTCATGCTCAGGTTTAATATAGCTGGGGTCGCAGTACATCATTACATGAGGATTGTTAATCCATTCATTTATGATACGTTTTGAAGCAGGGTACGCGTCAAAGGGTACACTCTTACTAAAGAAAGGCCACCGCCTGAAAAAGTCCATTGCGTCAATTTGACAAACAGCAACACCCTCTAACCGCTCTGCACATTCATACAGCTTTACGACCTGTGACAAATATTGGTCTGCTGTTTTGAACTTTGCCGCGCTGAACACCTTGCCCATACCGTCGCGGCTCATTTTGAATGTTACATAGGTGGAAATCGCTAAGTCCATTTCAGAGATTTCAATGCCCATGTCAGCAGGACGGGGGAGATACCCGTCTGCATCTTTTTGACGGTCAAGCTCAATCCAGTTTTCAAGCAGGTGTTGAAATTTTGCCCGAAAGACCTCATCGGTCTTTAGCTTTCTCCTCAAATTATTACGGCCTTCTTCTACCGCTGAGAGGGCTCTACGCAGTTGTATCTTTCCCATTCGTTCAGGGTCGAGAGATACCGAACCCAGTGTGTAGGCAAACCAAAGGATTTCATCCATGAGCTTGTTTGATACGATCGGAAGTACAACCTGCTCGTCCACAAGCAACCGACGCAGTTCCTCACGCGTCTGCTGTTCCAAGTCCGAGTCCGCGCTATCATAGACCGCTTTATGCTTCAAAAAACACTCCTCTGTAGCCTCCGTTTCTGCACAGAGCCGATGAATAAACTCGTCTGCTTTATCAGGAACAGAAAGAACGGACATTAAGGCACACAGGCCAGTATTATAGTCGTTGTAAATCTCCGTGCGGTGGCGCGGCTTGTTCAACAGCTCCCGACACATACCGCCAAAAGGAGTCACAAAGACTTCACAATCATAATTGAGCCGTTCCGCTATGAAGTGTGCCATGCGCCCCTTGCCGCCGTAGTAGCTGGAGATAGACAGAGTTTCATTATTTTTCATCCGTGCTGCTTTCCTTGCCGCGAGTAGCTTTCTTCTCAGGCACGGGTACATTCAGCTTGTTCTGATTGAAAGCAACTGTCCGTTCGACCTTACCACTGATACGGTGCAGAACCGTATAGCGTCCATTGTTCTCACGAATGTAGCCGTTATTTGCAAGGACGGAACGCAGAGTCCTCATCTCATAAGGAAGATAGCCGCAGTCCTCGGCAAGCTCATTGAACCGACTAACGGGAACATAGCAAAACGACTTGTCGATTAAATCGCCGTTACCGCTGACAAACTCTTTGACAAAGTCAATCAAGTCAATAATACGAGCATCACCCGTTAAATTGATGGCCTGTACTGGAATATCAAAGTAGTTTTTCTCAATATCCTGACGCAGATTACAGAAGTCAATGACCGAGAACATGACACCAAAACGCTTCAAAGTCGAAAGGTCACGCTCCAGCTTGTCGGGAGTTGTAATGATAGAGCCGTTATCAACGTAGTTGTTATTGCTATCAAGTACTAACGACTCGATTTTAAGGCTCTCCTCATGGCTGCTACTGTCTTTATAACGGGTAGCCCGAAACTTGAACTGAGTTTTACCCTGCTGAGAAAATTCGCTGGTTTTACTATCGAAATCCCACTGTTTACTGCTCACCAATATGTCCTCCTTATTGTTATTATGATAGGCTGGTTATTCCCCAAAAGCCCATTAAAAACAAAAAAGTGCTTCACCCACAAATAGGCAAGCACAGTAAATGAATAGTTTGATTTTACATTGGTTACGGCGGTTACACTGGTTACATCTGTTACAAGTGCTGTTTGTCCTAACCTACGCATATAGAATAAACTAAATTGTCGAATTTGTCAAGAAAAAGTAGTTGACATCGGCTCAAATGCCCAATATCATAATAAGCAAGGATAGCGCTCAAAGCAAAGTGCTAACAGGTCAGCACTTTTGTATGTAAATAGTAGACACAAAACAAACCGAAAACGGCTCGATTTTCCACAAAAATACATATTTTTCTAAGATTATGGATAGGACTCAAGACTCCGACTCTGTAGGCCGCTGGTTCAAATCCAGTCGGGCGTACCATAAATAGTTACCGGTATAGATGCGTCTGGCGCAAAGTCAGGCGCATCAACCGTTTCCGGGCTTTTCGAGCCCGAATTTCTTCTTTTGAACCATAGCTTTTTATGGAGGTTTCGGAGCCACTGACCGGATTTGAACTGGAGGATCTCATGTCTTGGACAGTTTCCAATCTCCAGCGCCCTTTTATCTGGAAAAGCGGAATGCCATCTGCATGACCTGTGGACGCGTCTGCCCTTTGTCCACGCAGTCTACCTTTGAGGACTTGGCGGTGGATTCCGAGGGTACAACCGCCAGTGCGCGGAGCGTTTCTACCGGCGAACGCTTGACAAGTTGCGCCTGAAGCTGCTGGAAAGCGGGCTTGTCCATACCGCGACGCTGAAGCAGACCGAGTGCCGCAAAAGGAACAAAAATAGCCGCCGCTGTCTACCTGTATCAGATAGACAACGACGGCGAATGTGGAGAGATCAAATTTGACTTTGCAACCGGCACAGCGGAGATCGTCTGGCTGGCGGAGTGGGACACGATAAAGTCCAATGTCTTTGCAAGGACGGCGATTCGGTACATCCAGAGCTTGCCGGAGATGCGGCTGCTGAAAAAGGCTGTTGTGATGTTTGATCAGGCATTGTGATCCTAAAAATCTATAACGCTTATTCAAGCAATCGCTTGATTTATTTTGTGAAGTCTGATATCTTATTACGAGAAGCACTGGATAATGCACAGAAATGGGGGGATTGTGTTTTGCGGGAAGAAAAGAAAGCCGAAAAGAGACAGGAGCTTGTAGGCGTCTGCCTTGACTGCTTTGTCGAAAAGGGGCTGACCGTTGCCACGACAAAGGACCTCTGTAAGGCGGCAAAGCTGCAAAACGGCGGCATCTACTATTACTTCTCCACCAAAGAGGAAATCGTTCTTGCCTGTGCCGAGGAAGCGATCAGTCGAATTGAAAAAGCTGCGTTTGGCATCGTGTTTGAAGATATTAGTGACATCAAAAGCATGATGGATCATCTCGGTGAGCTGGCGGATAAAATGTCGCCTACCATGCGCTTTCTGGTCAGCGTATGTGTGTCGCGCGAATACGGAGAAAAGGTAAAACCTTCCCTTGTGCGGCTTGCCGCAAGATACCCTTATTACACGGGCAGGATTGCGGAAATCCTCGGCTGCACCGACAAAGAGGTTGAGCCGTTCGTTCATCTGTCGATCCTTGCCATCAACAATTATATGATCTTTGCCGAGCGAGCGCTGTTTGACCCGCAAATCGAAGCGGTCAAAAAAGAGCTTTCAAGGCTTGCAGAGAGAAAGGGGCGGAATAATCGATAGTTTACCATAAAGAGAAAATCACAAACGACTTCATAGTTAATCCATACGCACAAACCGTTCTGTGAAGATGACCAAAGCAGAAAAGAATCATAGGAGGACAACATGAAAAAGATACTTGCAATTCTACTATCGCTGCTTACGCTGCTTTCCTGCGGGCTTCTTTCCGCCTGCTCTGCCGAAAAAACGCAGCCGGATACACCGGATACTGAAACCGTGTGGGAAACGGTCAGCGAGGCATACATCTATGCGTTCCCGCTGGTGCTGACCGACGCAACCAAAACATTATCGACCAATACGGACGGGACCATGACTGGCCGTGCGCCCATCAATCAGTTCAACCATGCAAAAAAGCTGGCGGACGCCTCTTTCCGCACCGTCGTGACGCCGAACGTCGATACCGTCTATTCGCAGGCATGGCTTGACATCAGCGCAGAGCCTATGGTCTACGTCCTGCCGGAAACGGATCGCTTCTGCAATGTGCAGCTTCTGGATGCGTGGACGAACACCGCCGCCGTGCTGGACAAGGCGGGTGCTTATGCCATCGCGCTTCCCGGCTGGGAGGGCGAGCTGCCCGACGGTGTGACGCGCGTGGACGTGCCCACCGCAACGATGTGGTCGATCACCCGCACGGTGCTGTCCGGGAACGAGGATCTGCCCAATGTCTATGCCATTCAGGAGCAGATGCAGCTCCTGCCGCTTTCGGCTTATGTACAGGGAGGCGAGTAT
>ERZ791861.1635-NODE-1635-length-10564-cov-4.358074_pt1 | contig 10564 bp, 6 predicted proteins | sample MGYA00510283_ERZ791861 | MGnify/ENA primary metagenome ERZ791861 (study PRJEB30046, sample SAMN00792074) | human gut metagenome | study: EMG produced TPA metagenomics assembly of the A metagenome-wide association study of gut microbiota in type 2...
AGTTAGCTTCCAGAGAGTTGGTAACACCAAGTGCGGTAGAGTCGTTGGAGCACAGCACTGCATCCAGCTTGGTTCCGTCTGCATAGTTTGCGGAAATGATAGCATCCATTCTGGACTGAGCGGTCTCAGTAGACCAGTTAGCGGTTGCAACGGTTTCGAAATCGGTCTGTCCGGATTTTACTACCAGCTTGCCTGCATCAATGTAGGGCTGCAGAACATCCATCGCACCACCGAAGAAGAATCTTGCATTGTTGTCGCCGGGGTCACCGGTTACTAACTCAATATTGAAAGGTCCTGCTGCGTTATCCAGATCCAGCTGGTCTCTGATGTATTCGCCCTGTTTGGTACCTACCATGTAGTTATCAAAGGTTGCATAATAGGTAACTGCATCGGAGTTCATGATCAGACGGTCATAAGCAATAACAGGAATGTCTTTTTCCTTAGCCTGCTCCAGAACAGTTCCGAGGGAATCACCATCGATAGATGCGATAACTAACATCTGGCATCCGGAGTTGATCATATTCTCGATCTGGGATACCTGTGTGGGAATATCGTTGGATGCGTACTGCAGATCAACTTCGTAGCCGGCTTCCTTCAGCTGGGCTTCCATGTTGGTACCATCCTGGTTCCATCTCTGCAGATCCTTGGTCGGCATTGCTACACCAATCTTACCGCCACCTGTTGTGGTAGTAGTGGAAGCATCTGTCTTTGCTTCTGCAGATGTTTCTGTCTTATTGTCCGTTGCCGGTGTGGTTGCCTGCTGTCCCCCATTGGATCCACATCCTGCAAGCATTGTAACAGCCATGGCTGTTGCCAGAAGTGTGCTTAATAATTTCTTCCTCATAAAAAGTAACCTCCCTTGTTTGGTTTGTTTTTGTTGCTAAATAGAGAATATCACAAATCCTATAGCATGATTTTATGACCTTCTGCACTTTTCCATCCTCTCTCCTGACAAAATCAAGGCTGTGCTAGCAATATCTTGTCTGCCAGCACAGCCTTGTCACCAAATTTTTCCTATTGTGTTTTTAGAATCTATCTCTTTTCCCCATTTTCAAAGTAAATCCAATATTATTTGGGCATTTCCGAGGGAATGTTCAGATAGACATCCTCTTTTAAGTGAAATCCGCTTCCGATGATCACATCATTCATATTGTTTTTATCCACACTGATCGGTTCCAGACCAATGTACGGAACTTCATATTTTCCATTCTCTATGGTTACCGTATCTCCTTCCGGCAACGGCTCTCCCTTTGCCAGAAGTACCGCACACTCCGCTGCCTTCTGCGACATTTTTTCCACCGGTTTGTAGACCGTCATGACCTGTGTCCCCTCGACAATGCGCTGGCACGCTTCCAGGTCGGCATCCTGCCCCACTACCATAATATCTCCTGCCAGTCTCTTTTCTTTCAGGGCATGTACCACTTTGCTTGCAAGATCATCATTGCCGCACATAATGGCATCCGCCTCCGAGACAATATCCATATGATCATAGATATACGTCCCCGCCAGTTCTGCTTTCCAGCCATCCGCATGCATAGAATCTAAGATCGTCACCTGATTGTCCTCCATGACCTTGCGAAAGCCCTTTTCCACCATAGCAACGTTGCTGTCCACGGCAGAGCCTCCCAGCATCAGCACATTTCCGCCGGCCAGACCGTTTTCCACCAGTGCCTCTCCCATCATGGTACCTACTCTTTCGTTGTCAAATGAGATATACAGGTCAATATCTGTATTCTGCAGCAGTCTGTCATAAGCAATGATCTTAATGCCGGCATCTTTCGCCCTCTGCACTTCCTCTGTTAATCCTTTGGAGTCAATGCATATCACAACGATCACGTCCATTCCTTTATCGATGAAGTAATTGATCTGCTTTTTCTGCTGCTCCAGATCACCGTTCGCATTCTGGACATTCACTTCCGCTCCCAACTCCTTTGCCGTTGAGACGAAAATGTCACGATCCCTCTGCCATCTTTCAATGACAAAAGAATCAAAGCTCATGCCGATCTGAATTTTATCATTTTCCGCGACTTCTCCCTGATCTTTTCCGGTTTCCAGATTTCCGCAGGCACAAAGCAATAACATCATCCCCAGAAGCCACGCAACACATATCCGTCTCTTTTTCTTATACACTGCCTTGTTCCTGTCCCTTTCCCCGGTTTTCCTTATACTCTGTCGGCGTCACACCCACATTTTTCTTAAAACTGCGGCTGAAATAGTTGGGATCCGAATATCCGGTTTTGACACAGATCTCCTTCATGGAGCACTCCGTCGTCTGCAGCAGTTCCTTTGCCTTGTCCATCCTTAAATTGGTCAGGTACTCGATAAAGTTTTCCCCGGTAGTTTCTTTGAATAGTTTACTGAAATAATACGGGCTGATATTTACCTCTCTGGATACATCATCCAGGGAAATATCTTTGTGATAGTTATTCTTAATATAATTCTTTGCTGTTTCGATAATACTGCCCGTCTTTTCTTCCCTTTTATTCAGAACGTTCCGGCAGGCTTCCTTCACTTTTTCCAGGAACCATGTTTTCATGGCCGCTGGTTCCGCCATTTGCATCACCTGCGGCAGATACTCCGCACGGGAATTGAGCTGATAGATCATACCGCCTTTTTCATAGGCAATGTGCTCTGACCACAGGACAAATTCCAGCACCTTAAGCCTCATATTCATCAGATCGGAACCGCTCTCCACCATCCAGTCAAAAAATGCCGATGCCGATGCGGAAGCATTGTCAATGTCACCGTCCTCGACTTCCGCAAAAAGTTTTTTCTCCAGCTTCACCGGATAATTTCCACCGTATTCGCATTTGATCGGCAGGTCATCCACATGTGCCACACTGCCGGTGGTCGCCACCAGTGCATTCAGCGCCTCCGTATAAGATTCCGAAGCCATCAGAAAATCTTTCGGTTCTCCGATGCCGATGCGGAAGCTGATATCCGTTCTCTTGCGCAGATATCTGGTGAGTTCTCTGGCTTTTTCAATGAGTTCGATACGCTCATTATAGTCCATCACATCTTTCTCATAAGGCACCAGCACTGCCAGTTTGTTTGCCATGACGGTACCCACAATACAGTCAAAATTTTCTTTCAGACAGTCCCTGACCTCCTGATAATGCTTCTGCATTCTGACACTGCTTCCCACCGCATTTGTCATGTGGTTTCCCTGCTGTTCATCTCCGCATATCACAGCAATCATGTAGGCATATTGCAGCGTGATTCCTAAAATTGACCGGTAATTCTCAATATCCTCGCGGAAATGCTCCTGTAATAAGATATTGTGGATCAGACCGCTTTCAATAATCGGTACGACTGTCTCCAGTTTTTCCTTGATCAACAACTCATTTTTGCGTTTCAGGCGCTCTGCATCGATTCGCTCCATTGCCTTCTGCAATGCTGCAATGATCCGGGTCTTCTCCATCGGCTTGGTAATGTACTCCATGACTCCAAGTTTGATAGCTTCTTTCGCATAATCAAATTTGTCATAAGCTGACATTACGATAAACACTGTATGATTATTGCTTCTCCGGATCTCTTTCATAGCATCGATGCCGTTGATTCCCGGCATCTGGATATCCATGACCGCAACGTCCGGGCGGAAGCTCTCTGCCAGTTCAATCACACTTCTGCCGGTCTTGGCATACTGCACCTCACAGGTATCCTTGAATTCTTTTTCGATGATGAATTTCAGGGAATCGATCACGATTCCTTCGTCATCCGCCAGCATGATCTTATACATCCGTCTTTTCCCTCTCTTTTATCGGAAGATACAGGATTACTTCCGTTCCTTGATTTTTCCCGTCACTTAAAATCGTCATTACATCTTCGTTTTGCGTGAAAAGTTTTAATCTTGCGATAATGTTCCCCATTGCAATACCATTGGAACCGCCGCCTGACTGCTCTTCGTGATAATTGCCGCCAAGTACTTTTTCTATCGTATCCCGGTCCATTCCGATGCCGTTATCCCGGATACTGATCCCCAGCGTATCTCCATCCACATGGTATACCTTCAGCCGGATCTTTCCCTCTCCGTTCATCTCTCTGATGCCGTGATTTACGGAATTTTCCACGATCGGCTGTAAGATCATGCTTGGCATGCAGCTGTCCAGCAGATCCTCTTCAATTTCTTTCCCATAATGGATATCCCCAGAAAAGCGGACATTCAGAATATAAATGTAATGATCCACCAGTTCCAGCTCTTCTCTGACCGTCACGATATCATTACTCTTTTTTACATTATAGCGGAAAAATTCCGCCACATTCTGTACATATTCATAGGTACGGTCGGCGCCTTCCATCATGGCCAGCTGTGCTCCCGCATTTAACGTATTGAATAAGAAGTGGGGATTGATCTGCGCCTGCAGATACTTTAGCTGTGCATCCTTTAAGTGTGCTTCCATCAAAAGCTCTTTTTCCATTAAGGAACGCCGGATTTCCATGCTCTCGCGCAGGCTTTCCAGATACTGTCTGATACTGATAAGCATCTGGTTAAATGCTCCCGTTACCACGCCGATCTCATCCTCCGACTGTACTTGTAACAGTTCGGTATCAAAGTTTCCGCCCGCTACTTCGTCAGCGGTTACCGCCAGATCCTTTAACGGACTGATGATCTCCCCGGTAAGCTTTACTACTATAGATACGCTGACCACAATGACGATGGATAATGCAATCACACTGACCATTTCGAAATTACGGAAAGCAGCCGACAGACGGCTGTAGTTCTCGGAGTTGCTGCGGAACTGTTCGTTGTTCAGACTGTAAATATAGGTATTGATATATTCATACATCTGTGTCGCGTTCTCGTACCGGACGCGGTATTTCTCTACATTTCTCCCACGCTTTGCCTCAATCGTCTGACTTACGAGGTCCAGGTATTCTTCCGACATATGCCGGATACTGCGTTCCATTCTCTGAAAGGTGGCTCCCGTCACCTCATCGCTCATATCCTGCACCAGTTGGGAATATGTCTGTTCATTCCGGTAAAATTCCTCCAGGGAATCACTGGTCTTGGAATTCAGATAATCCGTCATACTGTCCTGCACCGCCATCAATGCATCAGATACTTCGTTCAGCCGCAGATTCCCCTGATAGACCTTATCGATCTCCGAAGACATGCTGTTGATTCCCAGAAGCAATATCACCGTCACTGCAAATACTACCAGATTCGCCAATACAAAAATGCTGCTCATCTTCGCCTGAAGAGACAGCTGTCGAAATTTTTTCCTCATGCGTACCTCACTCTGTCGCTTCCTGCGCTTGTAAATATTCACCCACGTTATTCTGATCAATAATTGTGACATCCGCCGTAAAATACTGGCTGGTATAGCCAAAACGATAGTACTCCTGCAAAGCATCCACGCAGAAAGCTCCCATCTGCTCCGTGTCTATCGAGATCGTTGCATTGACTACATTTCGCTCGATTGCTTTGAGTATCGTATCAGTATCATAATACCCTAAAATTGCGACCTCGCCCACGCAGTTGTAATCTACTACCGCCTGGTAGACACAGGTAGTACTCAGTTCGTTCAGGCAGATAATGATATCCGGCAGTTTTTCATTCATAAAAATATCCCGGATAGATTCCTCCACGGAAAAAGTATTCGTATCGTCCACTGTAATTAAGGAAAGTTCTATCTCCGGTCCCCGGATTTTCTCCTGTTCCAGTGCGTCCTGAATCCCGGAGCAGACAATATTTTGTGCCGAGTTCAGTGCATGGGCATTCACCAGTACCGCTACCGTCATGGGCGCGGTACTCTCACTGACAGAAGCCAGCTTCAATACCTGTCGTCCGTATTCCCTGCCCAGATTATAGCTTCCTACACCGACAAAGCTGCAGCGTGCACTGTGCGTATTGTCACCATACAGCGTCACCACAGGGATGCCCCGTTCTACTGCTTCGTCGATCATCTGTGACATCTCGTCGCTTTCATCCGATTCTACAAAAATACCGTCTACACCGGAGGACATGGCGATCCGCATAAGCTCTGCCCTCGTATACTCCTGAGACAGATGCTCGCCCAGCAGATCCACATATACATTCTCTTCCTGTCCGCGTTCAAAAGCTCCGCGGTATACGGACTGCCAGAAATCCGATTTGCGGTCTTCTGTGATCATCACATAATACCGGTCATATTTTTCTCTGTCTGTTACTTTATGAAATCCCCGCACATAGGAACGAAAGATTACTGTGCATATCGAAATGACTATGATAGCAAAAGCCATAAACCCAATGACGATCCATTGTCCCTTATTACGGCCTGCTCTGTCAGTAGTACGGCTCATGTTTCCCCTCTCTCTCGCAGAAATCCGATTGCAGACTCCGCCCAATATAGATAACCATACCATAATAACGTGGCTTTTTCCATAAGACCACAAAAAAATCCTCTTGTTTTGACAAAAATGCACTAAAAAATGCTACCTGCCATAGTTATCCCCATTTTCATGCATGCAAATATTTATGATTTGTCCACAAAAAATACGGAAAGGAAACTATCCCTTCCGTATTCTTACAATGTGCCTTACGCTACACGGCACACTTTACAGTCTTCCGTATAATTTTGCCATCTTATAAATCTTTTTCGCAAGCTTCGGATCCAAAGCATCCTTATCCATACGCCATTTCCAGTTGCATCCCAGAGTGGAGGGAGTGTTGATCCTGGCGCTGCTGTCCAGCTCCAGATAATCCTGCATGGGAATGATTGCGGTATCCGCACAGCTGGACAATGCTGCCCGGATGATCTCAAAGCAAAGCTTCCTGTCCTTCTTATGTCCCAGATATTTCTTTGCAAATTTCTTGTCCTTCTCCGGCATATTCTGTAAGAACCCCACCGTAGTATCGTTATCGTGGGTTCCGGTATAGACCACACAGTTCTTGTCATAATTGTGCGGCAGATATTCACTGTCACTCCCGGCATCAAAAGCAAACTGAAGAATCTTCATTCCGGGATACCCGGTCTTCTTCACCAGACGGATCACGCTGGGAGTCAGAAATCCCAGATCTTCCGCGATCACTTTCTTCCTGCCCAGTTTCTTCTTCATGACATCGAACAGTTCGTAACCGGGACCCTTTTCCCAATGGCCGTTCTCCGCCGTCGGATCTCCGTAAGGAACGAACCAGTATTCATCAAATCCCCGAAAATGATCGATACGAAGCACATCGTACAGCTGATAGCAATAAGCGATCCGCTGCATCCACCACTCGTAACCGGTCTTCTTATGATACTTCCAGTCGTAGAGCGGATTGCCCCATAACTGTCCGGTCTCGGAGAAACAATCGGGTGGACATCCCGCCACTCCGATGGGCCGGCCTTCCTTATCCAGCTGGAACAGCTTCGGGTTTGCCCAGGTATCGGCACTGTCAAATGCCACATAGATGGGAATATCCCCTACGATCTCAATGCCTTTCTTATTGGCATAGGCTTTCAGTTCTTTCCACTGTTTTGCAAACAGGTACTGTTGGAAGCAATAAAATGCGATTTCTTCCGCCAGCTTCTTACGGTATTTGCGAAGTGCCGCTGCTTTTCTGAGACGGATGTCCCCGTCCCATTCCATAAAGCAGACACCGCCAAAAGCATTTTTCACCGCCATATACAGAGCGTAGTCATCCAGCCAGTACGCATTTTCCGTAAGGAATTTCTGATAGTCTCCGGTCTCTGTAAGGCCCTGTTCCCTGGCATTGTCAAACGCAATTTTCAGAACTTTAAAACGGGACAGATAAATCTTCTCATAGTCCACATAATGCTCATTGTCTCCGAAATCATAGCTGTCACAGATCTCTTTTGTCAGATAGCCGTCTTCGATCAGAAGCTCCATGTCAATATAGTAGGGATTCCCCGCAAAGGTGGAAAAGGACTGGTACGGAGAATCGCCGTAGCCAGTAGGACCTAACGGCAGGATCTGCCAGAGATGGTTGCCTGATTTTTCCAGGAAGTCCACAAAACGGTAACTTTCCTTACCGAAGGTTCCGATACCATATGCCGAGGGAATACTGGATATCGGCAGCAGAATTCCCTGTTTTCTTACATTTTTCTTCATTGCTTTTGTATTCCTTTATATTTCTGTGCTTTCGTACATTACTTATCCGATGCTCTCTGATTAAAAAAATAACTATTCAGTCCTTGTCATGAGCTCTGAATAGTTATTTCGAGTGGAAGCAAGGGGGCTCGAACCCCTGACCTTTCGCGTGTGAGGCGAACGCTCATCCCGGCTGAGCTATGCTTCCATAATTACGCAATGCGGATAACAGGACTTGAACCTGCACGTCTGTTGACAATAGAACCTAAATCTATCGCGTCTGCCACTTCCGCCATATCCGCTTACTAACTGCCATATCCGACGATTAGCTTAAAACCTTGACAAACGGGAATGCTCTCTGCCAAAGGACCTTGAATAATTATACTCTTCCTTCCTTTTGCTTGTCAAGCATCCCCGCCGCATCTGTTTCTATTTTATTCTGTAATCTCTCTTGTCGTTACCGGTTCTCCAATGTGGCAGATGATCTTTTTATAGATCCTTACGAGGAAATGGGTACTTAAGAGCAGGCTGGCCAGTTCCGCGATGGGAAAGGCCCACCAGATCAATGTCACTTCACCGCTTAAGGACAAAAGCTTTGCCACCGGAAGCAGCACGCACATCTGTCTGGCCACGGACACGATCATACTGTAGACGCCGTTACCCAGTGCCTGGAATACGCTTCCCACCACGATACAGAAGCCAGCAAACACAAAGCTTAGGGAAATGGTCTCCAGCGCCGGAATACCGATGGCGATCAGGCTTTCCTCCGCATCAAACATACGCATGAGCTGTGCCGGAAAGATGTGCATTACAATGAGTCCCACACACATGATACCCACACCGTAAGCCACACTGTGTTTAATGGTCTTAATAACGCGGTCCTTATGTCCTGCGCCATAATTGTAAGCAATGATAGGCACCATGCCGTTATTCAGTCCAAAAACAGGCATAAACACAAAGCTCTGCAGCTTAAAGTAAATACCGAACACCGTCTGGGCGGAACCGAAAGATGCCAGGATCAGATTCATTCCGTAGGTCATCAGGGAACCGATAGCCTGTACCACGATGGAAGGGGCTCCTACCTTATAGATCTGTCCGATCAGATGTCCGTTGGGTCGGAATCCTTTCATGGAAATATCCAGTTCCTTATTGAATTTCAGGTTAAACCATAATGCCATGGATGCGGCAACGATCTGTCCGATCACGGTAGCCACTGCTGCACCGGCGATTCCCATGCGGGGCATACCGAAATACCCAAAGATCAGGATCGGATCCAGAATGATATTGATGATTGCGCCGGTTGACTGGGTAATCATCGTATATATGGTCTTACCGGTAGCCTGTAACAGCCTCTCAAAAGTCGTCTGCAGAAAAATACCCATTCCCGCCACACAACAGATAGTCAGATAGGTCACACCGTATTCCCGCACCTCCATAACTTCCGTCTGGCTGGAAAAAAACGGTCTGCTGATCAGTGCACCGATCACCGCAAAACCTATATAGCTGGCAATTGCGATAAAAATACCGTTTCTGGCAATAATATTGGCTTTCTCAAAATCCTTTTCTCCCAGGGTTCTGGACAAGAAGGCATTGATACCTACCGCTGTTCCCACCGCCACAGCGATCATCAGACTCTGGATGGGGAATGCCAGAGATACAGCACGCAGGGCATATTCGTTGATCCTGGACACGAAAATACTGTCCACAATATTGTACAGTGCCTGTACCAGCATGGAGATCATCATGGGCAGTGACATGGAGATCAGTAATTTGTCTATGGGCATGACGCCCATCTTGTTTTCTTTAGTCTGCATAGTATTTCCTTTCTTCTATAAAAATGGAATAAAAAAAGCCCCGAAAGGGGTTTTCAAAATGTGAGGATGCTGTATAAAAGAACCAAGTGAGGCATGGGGGATCTCGACCAGGGGGTTCGAATCCCCAAATCAGGATATCACAACACCTAGTGAGGCATGGGGGATTCGAACCCCCGACAACTTGATTAAAAGTCAAGTGCTCTACCGACTGAGCTAATACCCCATAATAAAAACAGGGCTAGCTGGATTCGAACCAGCGAATGCAGCAGTCAAAGTGCTGTGCCTTACCGCTTGGCGATAGCCCTATAAATATGACACCAAGCGTGCCATTACGACACTTCACTCATAATAAAGGTGGATAAAGGGATTCGAACCCTTGGCCTCCAGAGCCACAATCTGGCGCGCTAACCAACTGCGCTATACCCACCATGCGAGACAGTGATGACCAAAAGTCTTCCTTATCTCAAATGTGCTCGAAGGGATTCGAACCCCCGACCCACGGCTTAGAAGGCCGTTGCTCTATCCAGCTGAGCTACGAACACATATCTGTCAGTCATCTGCATTAGCAAACCGACGAAGCATATTGTAACTTATCCGACATCATTTGTCAACAGTTTTGTACTAATTTTTTGAAAAATAAACACAAAACTCAAGTTACGCATCGGGGTGACAGGATTCGAACCTGCGACCCCCTGGTCCCAAACCAGGTGCTCTAGCCAAGCTGAGCCACACCCCGA
>ERZ791861.1650-NODE-1650-length-10495-cov-4.734674_pt1 | contig 10495 bp, 10 predicted proteins | sample MGYA00510283_ERZ791861 | MGnify/ENA primary metagenome ERZ791861 (study PRJEB30046, sample SAMN00792074) | human gut metagenome | study: EMG produced TPA metagenomics assembly of the A metagenome-wide association study of gut microbiota in type 2...
CAGACGATACTTGCCATTACCCAATCGTGTGCGCTTCGTGATTTCCAAAATCTGCTGTTGAAAAAAGGTTCTCTCCAGTCGTAAGTATGATTAGGTCCTCGCAAAAAAGGACTATCCCATATTTACACGAAGGAGAGATACCCATGAGGAATAAGCTGATCTATTGCATCCCGCTGGCACTGAGTATTACATGTTTGATCGGTTGTGCAGCCAAGGCTACTCAGATGCCGGCAGAACCGGAACCTGTGGCGCTGCTTCCCGAGCAGAAGCAGTCTTCCATCGTTACGAATGATGCAAAGAATGAAACGATCCCCACTCCACAGCAGTCCGAACACGAAGATACCCCGGTATGCATCGTGGAAAGCAGCACTGCGGACACTCCGGCAAACGCAGATGCCGAAGTGCCGCAGGCTGCGCCTGCACCCACCACGCAATCCAATGTCACAGAGGACATTCCCTCCGAGACTGTCCATGCAAAGACCGGCTATGTGGAGCCGGAGCCTGCTCCAGAACCGGAACCCACGCCCGAACCAACGTCCCCGGCAGACCGGCAGGCGGCCATTGACGTAGCCAACGCCTACGCGGTGACGCAATACGGTGTGGTCACAGACAGCGGCCTGACGCTGGACAACAGCGCCTACCGCTTCCCTGCCGCGGTGCCGGTGGATGCCTCGCAAGAGACGTTAGAAGCCAAGGCACGGGACATGGTGGACTTCACCTTCCGCAAGCTCATGATGCAAGCGGGCAAAGATAACGTCGCGGACGCCGGATTCCACTGCAACGTCTGCATTGTGGAGGATGGCGGCAGCCTGCTGATCTATGTTCTCTACGACTAAAATTTGATACTCTAAACGCAAAGCCTCTCTGGCAACAGAGGGGCTTTACCTTTTGCAAAAGGAGGAAAAACATTTGAAAGTATTCAAAAGCATGACAGCACTCATCTTGGCGCTGGTCATGGCAGCCATGCTGGCTGTGTCCGCCTACGCTGCCACGGTCGTGGTCAAGTATAAAGTCTACGTCTATACCAGTCAGTTGACCTTTAAGCAGTATGACTACAGCAGTTCGACCACGCCCAGCACGAGAAATCTGACCATTCTGGCGGACAGCAGCTTGGGAAGTGGCAGCGCTCTGTATCACGTCAAGTATGTCAACGGTGCGCTGGCCTATTGCATCCAGCCCGGTGTTCGCTCAGATGACAGCAGCAACTATGTGCAGGGCTCCAGCGGCTGTTGGTACAACCTGCCCGCCTCTGTCCAAAGCGGTATCGCGCTGGCGCTTGCCTGCGGCTATCCCAGTGCAGAGTATGGCACGGCATACGGTGACAGCAACAGCAGCGACATTATCGGTGCTGAGAAATGGGGCGCCACGCAGGCCGTTATCTGGGACTTGATCTGCGAGTACAGAAGTCCCTACGACTACCGCTCTTGGGGCAGCAGTCCGTTTTATAACTGCGTCGATACGTCTCGCTATCCCACGTTTGCGCTGTGGTACAGCGAAATTGTAGACGCCATGCAGAGCGCCACGGATATTCCCAGCTTTGCGGCAACTTCGTCTCGCTGGTGCGACACCATTGAGCTGACGAAGGACACCAGCGGAAACTACAGCGCCAGCGTCACCGACACCAACGGTGTGCTGGGCGACTTCAACTTTGCCAACAATAGTGGTAACGGCATCACGTTCAGCCAGAGGGGCAACACCTTGACCATCACAGCCACGCCGGAGGCAGCAAAGGGCCTCGCCTCTGAGAAGACCTATTCCGCCACCGGCAGCGCCTACGGCATTGATCCGGATGAAGCCGTTCTGTGCTGGTATGATTCCACGGGCAAGTACCAGTCACTGGCCAGCTACACCGGTACGGGACTTGACCCTGTTCGGGCCTGCATCAAGATCAAGGCCACTGTGACAGAAGACAAGGGCAGCCTAACCATTAACAAGACCGACGCCGACACCGGCAAGGCGCTGGCAGGTGTGACCTACTGGCTCTATGATGCCAGCGGCAATAAGGTGGCCGATGTGACTACTGGCACGGATGGTATGGCGGTCTTTTCTGATTTGCCTCTCGGCAGTTATACCTATCAGGAGATCAGTGCGCCGGAGGGCTATGTGGTGGATGATACCAAGTACCCGATTACCATTACCACCGAGACGCTGAACATTACGGAAACGCGGACAAACGCTCTTGCCAAGGGCAGCCTGACCATCAATAAGGTGGACGCAGACACTGGCAAGGCGCTGGCAGGCGTTACTTACCGGCTGTTCGATAGCGCTGGCAATAAGGTGGCCGATGCGACTAGCGGAACAAACGGTAAAGCGGTCTTTACTGACCTCCCGTTGGGCAGCTATATCTACCAAGAAATTAGTGCGCCGGAGGGGTATGTGGTGGACGATACCAAGTACCCGATTACCATCACCACGGGAACGCTGAACATCACCGAGACGCGGACGAACACCATGGCGAAGGGAAGCCTTACCGTCCGCAAGGTGGATGTTACCGGCAGTCCCCTTGCCGGTGCAGAGTTGCTGCTGGAGACTTCCACGGATGGTAAGAGCTGGACGGAAGTCAGTAAACTTACCACCGATAAGACCGGCGTCGCCCAGTGGAACGACCTCAAGATCGGCGTGCAGTACCGCGTGACGGAAACGAAAGCTCCCGCAGGCTACACCCTGATGACCGAGCCGCTGTTCACAGGAACGCTGGACAGCGATAGTCCCGACGTTACTATCACCGCCTGCAATAGCGCGGGATTTGTCCTGCCGTTCACGGGCGGCGTGGGATTCACAACCTATTTCCTGTTTGCAGCACTCGCTCTGATGGCGGGTGTTTATTTTTGCAAAAAATCAGCCCGCCATGAAATGGCAGGCTGATGGTTCAATTCTGAAATGCTTGTAGTTGCTGTTCGCAGAACTCACATAGAACCGGGATGTCTGCTACGGCAGTCTCCCATATGATCTCGCGGCTCATGCTTCCGTAGTTATGCGCCACAAGGTTACGCATGGCCTTGATAGGCCCCCATTGAATCTGCTTCGTTGTCTCAAGCCGATATTCAGCGGAGAGTTTTCCACTCAACTCTCCGATCTGTAAAATGCAGAAGGACACGGAGCGCTGGTAATCAGGGTCGCTGTCAAAGGTTTCAAAGGATTCTCCGTAGCGCTCGATCGTCTTGCGGATTTCAAGGCAGTAATCGCGGATATGGGCTAAACGCTGGGCATCAGGCGGCAACATAGAGATTCACCCTTTCTTTCAGCACCGCATCTCGGAAACGGACATCGTTTTCCATCTGAGGACGCTGTTCCAGAGAACTGACCGTAATCAGGTCAATATTTTTGTGGAGAGCATCTTCCAGATCGCAGTACACAGCGGAGAGCGAGAGCAGGCTCTTGATATTCGTTCCAGAGGTGTCGATCAACAGGTCGATGTCGCTGGATTCTGTTGCCGTACCGCGGGCGTAGGAGCCGAACAGATAAACTGCCTTCAGCCCATATTTTTGCGCGACAGGCAAAATTCGCTGTGCGATTTGTTCTACGGTATAAACCATCTGCAAGCACCTCCTCTGGATTGATACCACCAGTATACCCGCAAAAAGGAAAAAACTCAACTCTAAATTATGAACAAGGAGAACAACTGAACATGAAAAAAGTCCATCGTGTATTCGCCATGCTCATGGCCGCCATTATGGCATTGAGCCTCGTTACTACGGCATTTGCCGCAGAACCTACCATTAACACCAGCAAGAAAGCATCCCTGAGTATCTATAAATATGACATTACCAAAGCCAGCGAAGATGGCGTGTGGGATGCGGAATCCTACGTCAGCACCGGTCTGCATGACAACGCCGTCGTGGATAAGTTGAGCAAATACGCCATTCAGGGCGTGGAGTTCACCTACCTCCGCGTAGCCGACATTGCCATGAACAATGAGGTGGTGGACGGTCAGCGGCAGATGGGCGTGCTGTATGGCTTCGACAGCTCCGACCACAGCACCGACGTGCTGTCCGCCATCGGTCTGACCGCCGCGGATGCCCACAAGAGCGAGAGCGGTATCAACTACTTCACCAGCGATATGCTGAACAACAAGCTGGCCACCGCGCTGACTGCCAATGCCACTACCGTGAAGAACGCTCTGGAAACCGCCGTGAAGAACGGCGGCGTAGCTATGACCGAGACGGATGCCACCGGCCACACTTCCGCTTCTGGCCTGGAGCAGGGCCTGTATCTGGTTGTGGAAACCCGCGTCCCCGAAAACGTGACTTCTACCTGCAATCCCTTCCTGATCTCCCTGCCCATGACGACCGTCGATGGCAGCGAGTGGAACTATGACGTTACTGTGTACCCCAAGAACCAGACCGGCAACCCCGACCTCGAAAAGACTGTCCGCGAGAGCAAGAGCAGCACTGGAAAGAATAACGGCAGCCTGACCGACATCACGGACGGTTACGCTCACACCGCTACCGCCTCCGTGGGCGATATCGTGGACTACCAGATTATCAGCACCCTGCCCACGATTACCTCTAAAGCTTCTTCCCTGAGTGAATACACCTATGTGGATACTCTGAGCAAGGGTATCCACTACAACAAGAACGATGTGGTTATCGAGTTCTTCCACGATTCCGCCTGCACTGACAAGATCACCACTTGGGATGAAAGCTCCGGCAAGTTCACCGTGGTTTACGAAGATACCGCCAACACCATGACCATCAAGATGACCGAGACCGGTCTAGTGGAGATCAACGAGTCCGAGAGCGTGTATACCGACAGCGTGAAGCGCGGCTACAGTGATTGTACCATGCGGATCACCTACGCTGCCACCCTGACCGCAGATGCTCAGATGGGCGACAAGGATAATCCTAACGCTGTTACCCTGACTTGGAAGCGTACCAACACTACTTACTACGACACGCTGGAGGACTGCTGCCACGTGTATACTTACGGCATCGACGTCCTCAAGCAGTTCAGCGATGGCAAGGGTAACATCCAGAGTGTCAAGTTCCTGCTGCACAATGACACCGACGATGTGTATGTCGTTGCCGAACAGAAAGATGGTGTCTACTATGCCAAGGGCGTTACCTCCAAGAAGTCTGATGCTACCACCTTTGTCCCCAACGGCAGCGGCCACATCGTGGTCAAGGGTTTGGAGGACGACAGCTATTCCCTGACCGAAATTGCCACGGATAAGGGCTATGTGCTGCTCAAGGAGGCAGTCAAGATCGATATTAAGACCTCCAAAAACGGTGCCTGTGAGAAGTGCGGTGCCAAGCTCCTGACCGCCTCTGCCACAGTCAATGGCAAGGACGTCACTATGACCGATGGCAATGCCATTGTTCCCCTGACCGTGATTAACAACCCCGGCTTTGACTTGCCCAAGACTGGTGGCTACGGCACTTGGATGTTCACCATCGGCGGCGTAGCGCTGCTGGGGGCGGCTGCCTTCATCGTGGTGAAGTCCCGCAAGAATAAGAACGTATAACCATGGTAGAAGGGGGAGTAAGGGCTAAACGCCCTTACTCTCCTCTCTGCGGGAACAAAATGAGCACTAAATGTAATTTTGTTCCCGTTTCGGAATATTTTGTTGACCAGAAGCATATTTTGCTCTATAATGAGAATACTTCTTTTAGGAGGTGGCCGCATTGGTAGAGCGAAAAGAATATCTGGCTGAGCTGATTCAGTGGAAGGATGAACAGGTTATCAAAGTCGTGACCGGCATTCGCCGCTGCGGAAAGTCTACGCTGCTGACGCAGTATCAGGCGTGGCTCAGAGAAAACGGTGTGCAGGACGCACAAATCGTATCCGTGAACTTTGAAGAACTGGAGTACGAGGAGCTGCTGGACTATAAAAAGCTGTATGCCTATCTGAAGGAACGGCTGGCAGCGGGGAGAACGACCTATATCTTCTTGGACGAGATACAGAGAGTCACCGACTTTGAAAAGGTTGTGGACAGCCTGTATGTCAAGCCGGATGTAGACATCTACATCACCGGTTCCAATGCGTATATGCTCTCCGGTGATCTCGCTACGCTTCTGACCGGACGCTATGTGGAGATCAAGATGCTGCCGCTTTCCCTCAAAGAGTTCCTAAGCATCACAGAGCTGGATGCTGACCGCGGTTTTGCGGAGTATCTGCAATGCGGCGGACTGCCCTATGTGGCCAGAATGGATCGTACCACGGAAAAGGTGGAGACCTATTTGGAGGGCATCTACAATACCGTCGTTGTGAAGGACATTGAAGACCGGCAGGCCCGCAAGGAGAGTGAACCGTCAAAGCGGAAGATCACGGACATTGCGCTGCTGAAATCCATTGCGAAATACCTCGCCAGTGTGGTAGGCAGTCCGGTTTCTATCCGCAGCATTGCGGACTACCTGATCTCCTCCGGCAGAAAGGTCTCCCCAAACACTGTGGACGATTATGTAGACGCCCTGACGGAATCCTTTATCTTCTATCCCGCAGAGCGCTTTGATATTGTGGGTAAGCAGATCCTGAAGGTCAACAAGAAATTCTACATCGTTGATCTCGGCCTGCGGAATCATATTTTGCCGCGCCGAAACTACGACCTCGGCTTCTCTCTTGAAAATATAGTCTATTTTGAGCTGCTGCGCCGGGGCTATAAGGTGATGATCGGCAAGCTTGGCAGCACAGAGGTCGATTTTGTTGCAGAAAAACAGGGCGAATATATCTACTATCAGGTAACGGCGGATATGTCGGCACAGGAGACCTTTGAACGTGAAATGCGTCCGCTGAAGCTGATCCGCGACAATTACGAAAAAATCGTTTTGACCGCCGACCGTCTGACGGTAGGTAACTACAATGGCATCCGCGTGAAGAATCTCACGGACTGGCTGCTGGAAAACTGAATCACTCTGAACAAAAGACCGACTGCAAATCGCAGTCGGTCTTTTTCACACCCATGCAAAGCAATGATAAGTAATATTGAAACGGAGGAGGTTCTTGTGAAGTGTAAATGGTATGTTCTTACGGCCATTGCGCTATTTGTTGTGGCGCTGGGGTTACTTCTCTATCCACTGATTGGCGAGGTGATGAGTGAAAAATATCATTCAGATGTAGAAACCACCTATATCGCGGCCATAGCGGGCACCGACGATGCCGAGCTGACCGCCCAGCGGCAGGCGGCGCAGCAATATAACGCCATGCTGGCCAATGCGACGATCTCTGAGGGAGGGGCTTCTGCCCCTCCCTTGGCCTACGCCGAGCAACTCACGGTGGGCGGCGTCATGTGCTACATTGATATTCCCAAGATCAGCGTATACTTGCCCGTGCAGCACGGTACGGGCGCAGAGACATTGGAAAAGTCCGTAGGTCATGTAGTAGGAACATCTCTGCCAGTGGGCGGAAGCAGCACCCACACCGTGCTTTCGGCCCACAGTGGTATGGCAAGTTCCAAGCTGTTTTCGGACATCGACCAACTCGAAAAGGGTGACGTCTTTTACATCCACGTTTTGGGCGAGGTGCTGGCTTATCGGGTGGACAACATCAACACAGTGGTACCTACAGATACAAGCCTGCTCCAGATCGAAGAGGGCGAGGATTTGGTCACTCTTGTCACCTGCACACCTTTTGGCATCAACACCCACAGGCTGTTGGTACGTGGCCATCGGGTGCCGTATGTGCCAGAGCAGGAGGCGGAGATTGCCGAAATGCAGAAGGCCACTTCCTCCTGGACACAGCACTACCTCATTGGCCTCGGCATTGGCCTTGGCGCGGCAACAGTGATTGGCGGCGGGTATGCCATCATTAGGAGGAAGCGCCATGCGTAAGACACCCTTTATGCTGGCGGTGCTGCTGGCCGTGGCGGGCATCTGCGTCATGCTGTGGCCGGTATGCACAGGACATAGGCTCCAGGGCAACGCCGCAACTGCGGTGCAGGAGTTCTTGACCGACCGCGACGAACCGGAGCAGCAGTACCCCGAACTGCTGGCGGCCTTGCAGGAGTATAACCGCCAGATTTACACGGAAAAGCAGTGTAACCTCGTTGACCTCGAAGCCTGCGAAGAACCTGCCGCTGACCTGACCACCTACGGCATCGAGGACGAGATCATAGGCGTCTTAGCGATACCTGCTATGGAGCTGTCCATGCCGGTCTATCTGGGCGCATCCGATGCCCACCTCGCGTCCGGTGCCGCGGTGCTGGGCAACACATCCGCCCCCATCGGCGGCGACAACACCAACTGCGTTATCGCCGGACACCGGGGATGGCGCGGAGCGGACTACTTCCGGCACATAGATAAACTGACTGTAGGCGACACCGTGAAGCTCACAAACCTATGGAAAACGCTGACGTATACGGTAGCCGACATTCAGATCATCCAGCCCCATGAGGTGAACATGATCAAAATCCAGCAGGGCCGCGACCTGCTGACACTACTTACCTGCCACCCCTACGCCAGCGGTGGGCGGCAGCGGTATGTGGTGTACTGTGAGAGGATGATGGAATGAAGCCTGTAAAGCCTGTGGTATGGGTGCTGCTGGGCATTTTCTCTGTTTACCTTGCCGTTGCGGCCGCCAGCGCCTACGAGGAAGGCAGCAACATATTCGTGTGGATGGGGCGTTTCAGTGAAGTGCTGAAACGCCCATCTTTACTGCGTTGGACGCCACATACGGTAAAGTGCATCGTCGTAGTGCTGCTGCTCTGCGCTTTTGCGGTGCTGCTATATCGCTCAGACCGCGAGAAGCGCCGCCCCGGCGGTGAATACGGTACAGCCAAGTGGGAGACGGCGGAGGTGATGAACCAGAAGTACGCCGACAAGGACGGGCCGAACGTGATCCTGACCCAGCACGTTTCCATCGGCATGGATGGCTATAAGCACCAGCGGAACCTAAACGTCCTTGTAGTGGGCGGCAGCGGCTCCGGCAAGACGCGGTACTTCTGCAAGCCCGGCCTGATGGATGCCAACTGCTCCTATCTGGTGGTCGATCCCAAGGGAGAAATGCTGCGCTCCACCGGTCATTTCCTGAAAAGTCAGGGCTATGACATCAAGGTGTTTGATCTGATCCATCCCCGGCAGTCGGATGGTTATAACCCGTTCCGCTATATCCGTGAGGAGCCGGACGTGCTGAAACTGATGGACAATCTGGTAAAAAATACCACGCCGCCCAAGGGAGCGTCCAACGACCCCTTTTGGGAGAAAGCGGAAATCGCGCTGGATTCCGCCCTGATGCTGTACCTGCTCAGCGAAGCGCCGAAGGAGGAACAGACCTTTGAAATGCTGATGTTTATGCTGGAGTGTGCGCGGGTGATGGAGGAAGATGACCAGTACCCAACCCCACTGGACTTGCTGTTTCAATCGCTGGAGGAACGAGACCCAACCCATGTAGCAGTGCGGGAATATAAGGTTTACAAACAAGCGGCGGGCAAGACTGCTAAGAGCATTCTGATTACGGCGGGCGTTCGCCTGACCGCCTTCATCTTCCCGCAGTATGCCGCCATCATGCAGGAGGACGAGATGGACTTCGGCTCCTTGGGTGAGCGGAAACGGGCAATCTTCTGCATTACCCCCGTCAACGATGGCAGCATGAACTATCTGGTCAGTATGCTGTTTACACAGTGCTTTCAGGAGCTGTACCTGCGGGCGGACGAGCGGTATGACGGGCGGCTGCCGGTGCCGGTGCGGGTGATACAAGACGAGTGGGCCAATGTTCCCCAGCCGGACAGCTATCCCAAGGTGCTGGCTACCTGCCGCAGCTACAACATCGGCATTGATATCATCGTGCAGAATATCCAGAGCATCAAGGCCCGCTATCGGGATGAATACCAGAGCATCATCGGCAACTGCGACACGCTGCTGTTTTTGGGCGGCGGCAACGAGCCGGAATCGCTGGAGTTCATGTCAAAGCTGCTGGGTAAGGAGACCATCAGCATCCGGACGAGGGGCCAGACACGGGGCAGAAGCGGCTCCAGCTCCATCAACTATCAGTTGACGGGCCGTGAGCTGATGACGCCGGACGAGATACGCCGTATGCCCACACGGGAAGCGCTGCTGCTGATCCGCGGCGAAAGCCCCGTGCGGGACAGAAAATACAACATTAAGAAGCATCCCAATTACCGCTATACGCAGGATGGCGGCGCGAAGCCCTATATCCACAATCCGCCGCCTGCACCTGATTACGCATTGACGGATCTGCCCTATGTGTTCCGCACATTGGACGACTTTAGATTTTTGGAGGACGAATATGAACAAGAAAAACAAGAGAAGATGGAAAATCGCAGGAGGTATCTGCGGGAGCGCGGCGCTGTCCTTGTGCGTTGTTACCACCGCCTACGCAACCGGCGGTGATCCGCTGACCATCGTCAATAACCTGTCCGACTTCATCTTTTCGGTCATCAAGGCCATCGGCATTATCATTCTCGGCTGGGGCATTGTGCAGGTGGGTATGAGCATCCAGAGCCACGATGCCAGCCAGCGGACGCAGGGGCTGCTGTGTCTGTTTGGTGGCTTACTTATTGCCTTTGCCAAGGAGATTCTGACGCTGATCGGCGCGGTGTAAG
>ERZ791861.1653-NODE-1653-length-10478-cov-2.167322_pt1 | contig 10478 bp, 9 predicted proteins | sample MGYA00510283_ERZ791861 | MGnify/ENA primary metagenome ERZ791861 (study PRJEB30046, sample SAMN00792074) | human gut metagenome | study: EMG produced TPA metagenomics assembly of the A metagenome-wide association study of gut microbiota in type 2...
CGACTTCAACTTCCGGACAGATTGATTTCTATATCGGTGACACAAGATTCAATTCCATCTACACTTATCTAAGATATTGACAACAATGAAACGTTTGCTGACATTCATAATAGCCGCAATCATATTCTTCCCCTGCGGAGCGCAAAGTTGGGAAGAAATCAAGAGCAGCCGGCAATACATCTACGGCGATGGCTGGGGATCAAGCGATGCCGAGGCCGACAAGAACGCGCTTGCCGACCTTATAAGCAAGATTTCCGTGCAGGTGCAAAGCTCGTTCACGCTGACGGAAGATGAGCTGAGCCACAACGGGCAGGTAGACGGCGAGACTTATGCCCGGTCGAAGGTGCAGACCTACTCACAAGCCACGCTCACCAACACTGAGAAAATCGTGATTGAATACGAGCCTGACGCACATGTGGGACGCTACATCCTGAAATCGGAAATTTCACGCATCTTCGAGGCGCGCCGACGACGCATCGACGAGATGCTCGGACTTGCGGAGACTGCTGAAAAAAATGCAAAAATCGACGATGCGCTGCGCTATTACTATTGGGCGTATGCCATGCTGAAAACGCTGCAGCATCCGAATGAGGTCAGGGACTCGAACAACCATCTGCTGTCAACATGGATTCCGGCTCAGATGAACGACATCTTTGACGGCATAAAGGTGAGACCGATGCGCAAGACGTCGGACAACGTGCTTGAGGTAGCGGTGACATACAAAGACAAGCCTGTGGCAAGCTACGACTACACATATTTCGACGGACAGAACTGGAGCAACATCTACAGCGCCAAAGACGGACGCGGCGTAATTGAGCTAAACCCTGGCGCAATAACCGACAATCTTAGACTGAAAAGCGAATATGAATATCGTGGGGAGGCTCACATCGACAGCGAAATCGATGCGGTGATGTCGACCGTAAGAGGTCAGGCGTTCCGCAAATCATACATCAATGTCAGCGGCGACACCCCTTCAGTCGCTGCCACCCGTGAGGCCGAGGCGGCTATCGAGACCGCCCCTGTGACCAACGCCATTGAGTATTTATCAAACGACACAGAATACCGCAAAACAATCGGCAAGGTGCTTGCCGCAATAACAGCCAAGGACTATGCGGCTGCTGAAAAATATTTCACGCCGCAGGGCGCCGAAATGTTCCGCAGCCTAATTAACTACGGACGTGCCCGAGTGCTCGACACCTCAGGACTGACGTTCTATCAGAACGGAGACCGCGTGGTGTGCCGCAATGCGAAAATGTCGTTTTCGTTCCGCAACGGCTTGCGCAAATCGTTTGTCGAGGACGTGGTGTTTACGTTCGACTCGAAAAAACGCATCGACTACATTGCTTTCGGTCTTGGCGAAAAGGCTGAACACGACATCCTCAACAACGACGAATGGAATGAAGCCACACGAAAGGCTTTGATGAACTTCCTTGAGAACTATAAAACTGCATTCGCACTGAAAAGAATCGACTATCTGCGAAACGTGTTCGACGACAATGCCGTGATTATTTCCGGGTGCGTAATCACCCCTGGAGGAAACCGATTCGCCGACAGCAACTCGCATTATGCCCAAAATCAGTATGTGCGCTACACGCGGGAGGGCAAGAACGAGTATATAGCACGCATGGCGCGCAGTTTTGCAAGCAAGGAGTTTATCAACATTCGCTTCTCCGACAACTCGGTCAAGAAACTCGGCAAGGGCATGGAGTCGTACGCAATCCAGATAAAACAGGACTATTACTCGTCAAACTACGGCGACACTGGCTACCTGTTTCTCTATGTGGACATAAACGACCCCGAGAATCCTATCATAAAGGTGCGCACATGGCAGCCTAAACCCGACCCGAAATTCAAGCTGATTGATGCCGGATATTTTTAAAATAACGATTTTTTTACTAACCAATAAATAAATGCATTATGAAAAAACTCATCGCATTGTGCCTCGTGCTGATTCTTGCGGCACCGGCTTTAACTACAAACGCAGAGAGCAGTCTGCAAAAGGAACTGAACAAAGAACTTGTAAAGCAACTGAAAAAGAACTATAAGAAAAAGAAAAAAGAATTGGAGAAAGACAGATGGAAAATCTACGGTTCTTCAAAAACTCTTGAGGTTGCATTGCTTGAACACTACACAAAACTGTACAACGACGGCGAAGTGGCTGAGGAAATCATCGGTACTGCCGACAATTTCAAATCAAACAACGTCGGACGCCGTCAGGCTGTGACCAACGCCCAAGTGGCTTACGCCCAGAGAGCCGGTGCTCAAGTGAAGGCACGCATCGTGGAGGACATCGCGGCAAACTCTGCCGACATCAACGCTGAATTCGAGCATTTCTATGCCGCCTACGAGGCTCAGGTGCAGAAAGAAATCGGCGCTGAGCTCCAAGAGAGTTTCACCATCGTGCGCCCGCACACAAAAAGCAAGAAATGCAACACATACGACATGCAGGTTTTCTTCATCATCAGCGAGGACGCTGCCACACGCGCCCGTGTTCGCGCCTACGAAAACGCGCTGAAGGAGTCGGAGGCGGCACAACGCTATGCCGACCGCGTGTCGCAATTCATTCAGGAAGGCATCTCTCCTTCTGCCCCTCAGAACTAATCTTCTGTAGATGAAACGTTTGTTCATATTCGTCATTGTCATGGGGGCGGCATTCCATTGCCACGCTCAGGATAATGACGATTTTGAATCATTCCGCAGCGGCCTGATGGACGGATTCCAGTCGTTCAGGCAGGAGGTGCTGACTGGATACACTGATTTCCTGCGAACCGCATGGGAGGATTTCAACGTGTTCCGCAGCGAAAGCCGCGACAGCAAGCCGAAGCCACGCACTGCCCCTACTGTCGACTCGCCGTCTCCACAGCCAACGACACCGGAACCGCCGGCAAATCATCCGACACCGGCAGCCACTCCGCCCGCTCCCGGCCCTGCGCCTGCCGTACACAACAACATTACGCTTGATTTCTACGGCACACGGCTTATGCTGCCGGCACTGAAAGTGGCTGCGCTCCGCTCTTCCGACAACAATGGCGTCGCCGATTTCTGGCAGGCTCTCGACAGTCAGGGTCTTGGCTCCAAGACTGGCAATGCCCTGAAAGAAATTGCCGAACGCCATCGCTTCAACGATTGGATGATGCTGAAACTTGTGGAAACCTACGTGGCAAACCAACTGTCGACGGCATCTGCCGACACGCGCACCGCCATGCGCCAATATCTGCTATGCCACACAGGCTACGATGTGCGCGTGGCTCAAAACGACGGGTGTCTGGCCTTGCTTGTGCCATATTCCACCACCATCTACAGCAGCAGTTACATTGATGTCGACGGAAAGCGGTTCACATTGGTTTTCGACGCAAAGTCGGGACGCACCACAGCCTGCGGAAGCGTGCGCACCTACCGTCTGCCGGGCGAGCGCAACGCGGGAGGTCTAATAGACCCCGTGTTCCGACAAGCCCCAAGGGTAACGGAGTCGATGGTTTCTGTAAAACTAACCGACAAAAAGACATCTGTGGCGTGCAATGTCAACGCAAACCTTGCCAAACTTCTTTACGACTATCCACAGATTCCGCTGATTGAATATTCCCGCTCATCGCTGCAGCCGTCGTTCCGCAAGGAGCTGACATCGCAATTGCGGCAGACAACAGCCGGGATGACTCCGGAAGCGGCTGTAGGCACCCTGCTGAACCTCGTGCAGCACGCTTTCAAATATGCCACCGACCAAGAGCAGTTCGGATTTGAAAAGCCCCTCTTCCCCGAAGAGTCAACAATCTACGGCATCAACGACTGCGAAGACCGCGCGTTGCTGTTCAGCATGCTCATAAGGCAAGTGACGGGGCTCGACTGCCTGCTCGTCGAGTATCCCGGGCATGTGGCGTGCGCCGTGCGCCTGCCTGAATATCAAGGCAACGGCACCTGCTACTCGTTTGAAGGCCACCGCTACGTTTTGGCCGACCCTACATTTGTCGGTGCAAAAATCGGGATGTGCATGCCCGCCTACCGCGGCTCTCATCCCAAACTTTCCAAACTTGACTGATGCCCTACAGCATACCCCACAAAAAAAGGTCGCGTCTCTTGTGTGGGACGCGACCTTTTTATTATTTCTTTTGCAATTATCTAATTATACGGCATAACCGCTATCAAATCGGCAAACTTCTCTGCCGCATCCTGCATAGGCTTTGAAAGCATCGTCTTAAGGATAGGATTCAAATCAATTTTCACCTCCACATGCGCATTGGTGGTTTCAGGAGCGCCGCCGTCGGCCAAACACACATCAATGGAAAGAGGGAAAGGCGAACTTACCGTTTCCAGATGCACCTTCTCGTTCTCAACACCATTGGCGATTCTGAATGAAACATCGCCCACCGGTTTTGCCTCCAATGTTATCACATCGCCGTCGATGCGGATGTTGCCCACCTGCTGCTTCAAATCGTCGGGTACATTGTCTGCAATCCCCTTGAAACTCTCAGGGTTGTTGAGACGTGAATAAATCAAGTCACGACCCGCCGACACGATTCTTTCAGAACTCTTGAATGTAGCCATAGGATTGTTTTATTCGTCGATAGTTGCTGTAGGCGTCCAGTTTTCAGGATCCTGTCGCCACAATTTCAATGTCTCGAGATCTGCCTCCTTGATATAGTTGATTTTCAATGCTGCGTCGAGCATCGCGGTATAGTTGCCGAGAGTAAGCAGTTTGACACCGGCTTTCTTGAAATTCTCTTCTGCCAACGGGAATTGATATGTAAAGATGGCAAGCATGCCGACAACCTCCGCGCCAGCGTTGCGCACTGCCTCTACGGCTTTCAAGCTGCTGCCGCCTGTTGAAACAAGATCCTCGATAACCACCACCTTCTGTCCAGGCTTAAGGTTGCCTTCGATAAGGTTCTCCAAGCCATGGTCTTTTGGTGACGAGCGCACATAAATGTAAGGCTTGCCAAGAGTATCGGCCACGAGAGCACCGAGAGCGATGGCACCGGTTGCAACCCCTGCCACAACTTCTGCATCAGGAAAATTCTCGATAATCAATCGGCTCATTTCCACTTTCAAGAAACTGCGGGTTTCTGGATATGACAAGGTCTTGCGGTTATCGGTGTAAATCGGCGAGTTCCATCCCGACGACCAAGTAAACGGATTATCTGGTTGTAGTTTGATTGCGCTGATTTTCAGCAATTTCTCTGCTAAGATACTTTCCAATTTTTTCATAAGGCAATAAATAGTTATGCTATTAAGACAAGATAGATTCCACATCCACCCTATTTTGTGTGCAAAGATAGTGCAAGGCGAGCGAAAAAGAAAGGAACTTGTTCATTTTCTTTTCCCGAGCCGCAGCCTATATTATCAAAAGATAGTGCAAGGCGAGCGAAAAACCGAGCAAACCGAGCGAAAAATGAAGTTTACTTCAATTTTTCCGAGGTGCAGCCGGTTTTATCAAAAAAGCAAAAACAAGCTTGTGCCTCAGCGGCACCGCGTTGCGGTGCATGCTGCGTTGGTTGCTCTGCCCCGGACGTAGTCCGGGGTTAACTGAAAGCGTGTCCGCGCTGCGGACATCCCCTCGCTCTCCGGGAGGGAGGCGGAGAGTGGCTAGTAGCGCATCTCCGAAGCGTATTGGCAGTGTGGCGGTCAGTGACCTCATGCGTCATCGCTGCGCTCCTGCGAATGGGGTTGCTGTTGAGTATCGCATCTGCGACGCGATGCCAATGTAGCGGCAGAAGGTATTAGCCTGTCTCTTGGTGTCAGCGCGATACAGGATGTTGAAAATAGATAATTATGAGTTAAAAAGATATAAAAATGTTGCGGTATTGATTTTAATGAGTATTTTTACAAAAAATAAGGGAAAAAGGCTACGGCCTAACTTTTTTATAATAGAAGAACTTAACTAAAACTTATAAATCAAACTAAAACCTAACTTTATGAAAAAATTTAAACACATTCTTGTGTGCGGACTCGCTGTTGTTGCGTCTGCCGTAGCCGTTCAGGCACAAACTCTTACGCAGGATTGGAAAGTGACCCAGGGTCTGCCTGCAGCCAACGATGCCCGTTGGGGTGTTGGCTTCGGTGGAAAAGTCTTTGTCAACGACATGACAGCGCAAAAAATCGCATCGTTCGACGGCACAAACAAGAACACTCTTGAAGTTGGTGCGGCCGGCGTATGCACTTCTGTTGATTCCAAAGGCAACCTTCTCGTTGCCAACCTCTGGAAATGGGGCGGTAAAATGACTTCGTTGAAAATTTGGAATAAGGCAACTGGTGCTATTTCCGAAATAGAGGTGACAATCCCGGAAAGCGTGACAAGCACAAGCCGTATGGACGTGTTCGGCAAAGTTGTCGGCGACATCACAAGCGAGACTGGCGGAGCCGTTTTCTTCTGCCCGTCCAAAGGCAATAAGATTGTAAAATTGTTCTTTGCAAACAGTGCCCAGGTTGTTGAAAAGAGCAAGGTCATTGAAACCACTTTTGCCAACTTCCAAACCACTTGTATCGCACAACCTTTGACAAACGATCCGGAAAGCGATGCCATCATCCTTAAGGACAAGGGTGTTAAAGAGGCATATGTTTTTGACGGAACAAATTGGACAACTCTTGCGGATGCCGGCATAAATGGTTCTACTGGTATCGACATGATTACCCTCAACGGGACTCAATACACAATCGAACCTGCCGGTGTTGATTTCACCGACGGTTTCCAGATTGTGGACAGAAGCACAAACACCGTAGTAGCAACACACGCTGCAGAGGGCTCTGCCAGCGCAAGCTATGGCACTTCACTCAACGCAGAGAAGGTGGACGAATTCACTGCTACAATCTACCAATACCACTGTGGTCAGTTTGCTGCAAAATACACATTCTCGTTGCCAAAGATGTATATCCTTGGACAAAATGAAGTAGGAGAAGCATGGAATCCAACCAGCGGCATTGCGATGACTTGGGAAAGTGGAAATGTTTGGTCTGCAACCGTGACAACAGCTCCTGGTCGTGAAAATCTGGGTTTCGCATCAGTCCTTGCTGAAAACAATGATGAAGGAGGTTGGACGTATGTCAACGGAAACCGTTGGGGCTTGGAAAATGATAAACAAGAAGGCGCTTTGGCAGAGAAACTTACAGTAAGCAAAAACAGCAACTCTATAAATGTGGGTGTCGGAACGTTCTTTATCCGAATGAATTTGGATGACAATACTCTTTACATTGCTCCTACAAAGCTTTATGTGATTGGAACATCCAACAAGGCGGAAGGTCACCACTGGGCATCAGACGACGACAGCTATATGGCGGAGAGCAATCCGGAAACTCCGGGCGTGTTCACGTTCGATCCTATCGACTTGAAGGTGGAAGGCAAGGCTGTAGGCGAAGAGGCTGAGGCAGATTTGGCATATTTCGCTTTTGTTACGGGTATTGACGCAGAATGGGGCCCAGTAAACAACAGCCGTTGGTGTCCGAACAACAAAGATGGTGAATTGACAGACAACACTGATTTCACCGACTTTGGCAAGTATTATGACGGCGCATTCATGATAAAGAACGGCGCTTACAAATTGACAGTCGACCTCAACACCAAGACCGTCAAGGCAGTCTATCTCACATCGTCGGGCGTTGAGCAGGTAGGTGCAGAGGCAGCAGGCGTAATTGCAGCCGACGGACAAATCCGCATTGTCGGCGACGCAGCGACAGTGTCGGTCTACAACGCATCCGGTCAGGCAGTGGCAATCAACTCGGCAGAGCGCACGTTTGCAGTGGTACGTGGCATGTATGTAGTGGTTGTCGATGGCAAAGCAACAAAGGTTATCGTTAGATAGTTAAAACAACCTGATTATAGAAATTCGGCGCCGTGGGTAAGTTTATCCACGGCGCCGATTCGTGCTATAAAACGTTAAAAGGGGCACGGCATTGGGGGAAAATTGCTAACTTCGCAAAAATTAGCAAGATTGTGGACGTATTGTTGACTATACTCGGCGTGATGCTGCTTGGCCTGGGGCTTTACCTATGTGTCAGGCCTTATGTGCCGTCGGTGCTTGCCTCCTATGGCGGACTGTGGTTGCTGCAGTGGGGCGGACTGATGGAGGTGCCCACCGTCACGCTTTCTTATTGGGGCGTGATGGTTGTGATTGTGGTTACCATCAACTCCATGCAGCAACCGGCGCTCACCAAAGCCACGCAGGGACTGCCGCAGATGCTGATAACGTCGGTTGCCGGCATGCTTCTCGGGCTGATGATGGGCTACTATGCCTCGATGGTGATAGGCGCGGCTGTAGGTGCGGTTGCTGGCGGAGTGTTTTTCGCCCGTACACCCAAAGGCGCGGCATTGCGTTTCCCGTCGAAGCGTTTTTTGCAGTATGTCTGTGCCAAGGGCTTCCCCACGGTGATAAGCGTGTCGCTTACGGGCATCGCCATAATGGTTGCTGTGGCAGCCTACAATATGTCGCATTAAAGAAATATTTTTAACGAAGATGAGAAAGTTATTAGCGGTTATAATGCTGTTTGCTGGGCTGTGGGTTTGGGCAGGCGCAGTGCCCGAAAAGGGCAGGAAAGACACCAAGTTCCGTCCAATCGACGTGAATATGGACTCGATACGCGTCAATATCCAGAATCCGCGCTCAAACTACTACTACAAGCGGTTGTGGCGCAAGTATCAGAGCAACGACACCAATATGTCGCTCAAGGAATATCGCCATCTGTATCTCGGATACGTGTTTTCGGAGGACTATGATCCCTACCGCCAGTCGGAATTTTCAAAAAAGATACAGCCTCTCTACTATAAGAAGCACCACACTCCGGCGGAGTGCGACACGATAATCAAATATGCGGAGCTCTCGCTCGCCGACGATCCGTTTGACTTGAAGCAGATGGAATATTACATCTATGTGCTCAAGGAGCGTCAGAAATACACCCGTGCGGCAATCATGCAGTCGCGTCTCAACAATCTTATCAAGGCAATCATGTCGACCGGCACAGGCACTAAGGAGAAGCCGTGGGTGGTGATCAGCCCGGTGCATGAGTATGTGATTACCAACGGCTTGAACTTCAAGGCGGCGGAACATTTGGAGTATGAGGGCGACATTGACTATATCAAGTTTGAGAATCCTAAAAGCGGCGGACCCGAGGGCTTTTGGTTTGATGTGTCAAACATCCTGAGGGTGCGTCAGCAGAAATTCGGCGACGAGTGATGGGCGAGGCGGCAATCAACAGATTCATCAACAGCCGTGTGCTCACGTGGCTCACAGCCGTTGTGGGCATCGTGGCGGCATACGCCATGCTGCTTTTCTTCGGCACGCCATCCGTGCCGCCGGTCGAAGGCTTGTTTGGCGGCGGACTCGACCACCTGCTGCCGTCGGGCATATTGTCGTGGGCGGTGAATATGGTGGTGGTGTTTGTGGCGGCCGTGATGCTCAACTGGCTCAACAAGACCTACGTGTTTATCCGCGAGCACACGATGATGTTTGTCACCGTGTTTCTCTGCGCCACGCTGTCAAACCCCGTGGTGTCGACGTCGCTCGGCACGCCCACGCTGCTCGCGCTTGCACTTGTGGTGTGCACCTACGTGATGTTTGGCACGTTTCAGCAGCGCGACAGTCAGAGCGTGGCGTTTCTCATCACGATGATTCTTACGGTCTGCGCCATGCAGAGTTTTGTGTTCGCGCTCTACATACCGGTGTTTATCGTGGGATTTTTCCAGATGCGCATCTTCACACTGCGCACGCTGCTCGCCGTGCTTGTGGGCATCGTGGTGCCCGTGTGGACGGCCACGGCGTTTGGATGGATCGACCCGGCGCAGGTGCGCCTGCCCGACCTGCTTGGCGGCATAGCCACGCTCCGCGGCGGAGTGGACGCCGGGCTGCTGCTCCAGCCGATGTTTATGGTGGCTGTGGGCACGATATTCGGACTCTCCAACGCGTTGACGCTGATATCCTACCGCCAGCAACTGCGTGCCTACAATGGGTTTGTCAACGTGATGGCTGTAGCCACGGTGCTGTTTATGGTGGCAGACGTGAGCCATGCTGAAGCGTATGCGGTGGTGGCAAACATGCTTGCGGCGGTGCAGGTGGCGCATTTCTTCACCATCCGCAAGATGCCGAAGCTCTACATTGCCTTTTTCGTGCTTATGGCTGTCTGCGTCGCCCTGTCGCCGGCGGTCATCTACAACCTGTTGAACTTATTGCAACTGATATGAGAATAATCGTTGAGGCAAACATCCCGTATATCAGGGGTTTGCTTGAAAAATTCGGTGATGTGGCATATTTGCCGGCGTCTGGAATCACAGCCGATGCCGTGCGGCGTGCCGATGCACTTTTTGTGCGCACACGCACCCGCTGCGACGCGTCGCTGCTCGACGGCAGCAGCGTGAAGTTTGTAGCCACAGCCACCATCGGCACCGACCATATCGACCTTCAGTGGTGTCGCGGCGCGGGCATCGACGTGGCCAACGCCCCGGGATGCAACGCCCCAGCCGTGGCGCAGTATGTGCATGCCGTCATAGGCGGCCGCTTCGA
>ERZ791861.1656-NODE-1656-length-10469-cov-2.382274_pt1 | contig 10469 bp, 8 predicted proteins | sample MGYA00510283_ERZ791861 | MGnify/ENA primary metagenome ERZ791861 (study PRJEB30046, sample SAMN00792074) | human gut metagenome | study: EMG produced TPA metagenomics assembly of the A metagenome-wide association study of gut microbiota in type 2...
CCAAGAAAGTCGGCATCCGCTCATGCCTCTGCTATGAGGTCTCCGACCGCGACGGCGAGGAAAAGTGTCTCGAGGCCATTCAGGAAAATGCCGACTGGATCACCTACTGTCAGGAACACAAGGACCCGATGCTGGCCGCCATGTTTGGCGGACACGCCCTGTTCACCATCTCCGACAAGACCTTTGACCGCATGGTCGCCGCCAACAACGGCCGCACTGGCTATCATATTCACGTCTCTGAGGGCATGAACGACGTCTACGACAGCCTCCAGAACTATGGCCGCCGTCCCGTCCAGCGCCTTCAGGATCACGGCATTCTCGGCGGAAAGACTATTCTTGGCCACTGCATCCATGTGAACACCGCCGAAATGGAGATCATCAAGGAGACCGGCACGATGGTCGTCAACAACCCGGAATCCAACATGGGCAACGCCATCGGCATCTGCCCGGTGCTCCAGCTCTATAAGCGCGGTATTCTGCTCGGCATGGGTACCGACGCCTACACCAACGACATGCTCGAATCAATCAAGGTCGCGCTCTGCTCCCAGCGCAGCCAGAACTGCCTGCCAAATGTGGGCTGGTGCGAGGTCACGGACATGCTCTTCAAGAACAATGCAAAGATCGGCTCGAAGTACTTCCCCGATCAGCTCGGCGTCCTCAAGGCCGGGGCGGCGGCGGACATCATCGTCATGGACTACAAGCCGTTCACGCCGTTCTCGGATGAGAACATCGACGGCCATATGATCTTCGGCATGACCGGCCGTCAGTGCCAGACCACCATTGCTGCTGGCAAGCTCCTGATGAAGGACCGCGAGCTGGTAGGCATCGATGAAGAAGCCGAGAATGCACACATCCTCGAGGCCTCCAAGAAGCTCTGGGGCAGCCTGAATCACCGCGAATATTAAGGAGGAAGCGTCATGTCTGAAAAAATGTATCCGATCCCCTTCCGTTCACTTATGAACTGGATCGTTGAAGAATATGCCTCGACCGGCGATATCTTCGGCGTACATAAAGCCTATCACGCATCCGGAAAGACGCTCCCCATCTTCGGCGAGCGCATCGAAACCCCCTTTGGCCCGGCCGCAGGCCCCAACAGCCAGCTTGCGCAGAACATCATCGCCGCCTACTTTGCCGGCGCGCGCTTCTTCGAGGTCAAAACCGTGCAGAAGATGGACGGACATGATCTGGCCGTCTGCGTGCCGCGTCCGTGCATTCTGGCCGACGACGAGGGCTACAATCAGGAATGGTCCACGGAGCTGGAAGTCCCGCAGGCCATGAACGAGTATATCAAGGCGTGGTGCGCTCTCAAGGTGCTTTCGAAGGTCTATGGACTCGGCGATCCGGACGGCTTCGTGTTCAATATGTCCGTCGGCTATGACCTTGAGGGTATCAAGGGCCAGAAGGTCGATACTTACATCAACGGCATGATGGACGCTTCGCAGACGGAGCAGTTCCGCGAATGCCTGGACGTCCTGACCGAGCTGTTCCCGAAGGAAAAGGACTTCATCGCGTCCATTTCTCCGCGCGTCAGCCGCAGTGTCACCGTTTCCACGCTTCACGGCTGCCCGCCGCAGGAGATCGAGCGCATCGCGTCCTACCTTCTGACGGAAAAGGGCCTGCACACCTTCGTCAAGTGCAACCCGACCATTCTCGGCTACAAGACCGCACGCAGCATTCTCGACTCGATGGGCTACGGCTACATCGTCTTTGACGAGCATCATTTCAATGAGGACCTCCAGTGGGCTGACGCCGTTCCGATGTTCGAACGGCTTCAGGCGCTGGCGGCCTCGAAGGGGCTGGAATTCGGCCTCAAGCTGTCGAACACCTTCCCCGTCGATACCACACGCGGTGAGCTGCCCGGAAACGAGATGTACATGTCCGGCCGAAGCCTGTTCCCGTTGACCATCGAGATGTGCAATCGCATTTCCCGTCAGTTCAAGGGCAAAATGCGCATTTCCTTCGCGGGCGGCGCCGAATTCTTCAACTGCGATAAGCTGTTCGCAGCCGGGATCTGGCCCATCACCGTCGCCACCACCATTCTCAAGCCCGGCGGCTACAACCGCCTTGCGCAGATGGTTGAAAAGGTCGAGCTGCTTCCCTACCGCGCGTTTGCCGGTACGGATACAGCAGCCATCGCGGACATGAGCGCCGCGTCGCACACCGATATCCACCATCTCAAGCCCATCAAGCCCATTCCCGCCCGCAAGAGCACGGAAAGCGTCCCGCTGATCGACTGCTTCACGGCTCCGTGCAAGGGCGGTTGCCCCATCCATCAGGATATCCCTGAGTACATCGAGCTTTGCCGCAAGGGCCTTTACGGCCCGGCGCTCAAGCTCATCACCGAGAAGAACGCCCTGCCGTTTATCACCGGCACCATCTGCGCACACCGCTGCCAGAACCGCTGCTCCCGCAACTTCTATGAAGAGTCCGTCCAGATCCGCGACACCAAACTGATTGCGGCAGAAAAGGGCTACGGCGCACTGATGGCCTCCATCCGCCGTCCGGCGAAGGTCGAGGGCAAGAAGGCCGCCATCATCGGCGGCGGCCCGACCGGTATTGCGGCGGCCTACTTCCTTGGAAGAGCTGGTGTGGAAACGACGATCTTCGAGCGCGAGGAAAAGCTCGGCGGCGTGCCGCGCTATGTCATTCCCGCGTTCCGTATCTCCGACGAGGCCATCGACAAGGACGTGGCGCTGATGGAAAAGTACGGCGTCGAAGTCAAGTGCGGCGCTCCGGCACCCTCCGTCGAGGAGCTGAAAAAGCAGGGCTATACCCATATCCTTCTTGCCACCGGCGCATGGCAGGCCGGGAAACTTGACATTCCCGGCAACGTCAAGGGTGTTATTGGCTGGATGAAGGAAATGAAGCAGCAGGTCAAGCCGTGCCTCGAGGGCCATGTGGTCGTCGTTGGCGCGGGCAACACCGCCATGGACGCAGCGCGCGTCGCCAAGCGCATGGGCGCGGAGTCCTCAACCATCGTCTACCGCCGCACCAAAAAGGAAATGCCCGCCGACGAGCACGAGCTGAAGCTCGCCATCGACGAAGGCGTTCAGATGGTCGAGCTGGCAGTCCCCGTCGAGCAGAAGGACGGCAAGCTGCGTCTTGAGAAGATGAAGCTCGGCGAGCCGGACGCTTCCGGACGCCGCGCACCGGTCGGGACCGGCGTATTCTTTGAGATCCCGTGCGATCTGGTGCTCTCTGCCGTCGGTGAAAAGGTCGATGCACAGTTCATGGCCGCAAACGGCATTGAAATGGAGCGCAAAGGCCCCGCCTTCAAGACCAACGTCGAAAACGTCTGGTGCGCGGGCGACGCGCATCGCGGCCCCGCGACCGTCGTTGAGGGCATTGCCGATGCCGCCGCGTTCGCGGAAGCCGTTATCGGCGAGGCGCATACCTACGAGATCCCGGCGGCGGCCTATCCGTCGAAGTCTCAGGCCGTCTCGAAGAAGGGCATTCTGAAAATGGCGAAGGACGCCTGCTGCGAGGGTGCGCGCTGCCTAAGCTGCAATACCGTCTGCGAGAACTGCGTCGATTCCTGCCCGAACCGCGCCAATGTCGCGGTCGTGCTGGCCGACGGCCGGACGCAGATCGTCCACGTCGATAAGATGTGCAACGAGTGCGGCAACTGCACGCACTTCTGCCCCTACGCCTCGGAGCCGTGCCACGACAAGTTCACGCTCTTCCAGACGGCGGAGGACATGGCCGACAGCGCCAATCAGGGCGTTCTGTTCCTCGGCGGCGACGCCGTCCGCGTCCGCCTCGGAGGCGCGGTCAAGGACGTCGATCTGGCGAAGCCGAACGACCTGCCGAAGGAGATCGAGGTGCTGATCCTGCGTATCCGCAGCCATTACAGCTATCTCTTCAACTAAAAAGTGCAGAAAGCCCGACCGGAAATTCCGGCCGGGCTTTTCCTTTCTGCACAGCACTTGCGTATTTTGCGTCCCAGCGCCTTTTTCTCCCCATTTTTTCTGTCAAGACAGAAAAAATGGGTCAGCGAAGCAAAGCTGGAATGCCGATTGCAAATCAGCCTCACGCGGGCAGCACCGCATAAAGCAGCAGATCGAACGCGACCGCAGCCAGTACGCACACAATGACAGGCAGTTTTCGCCATGCCAGCAGCCCCGCCGCTGCGCCGCCTGCAAAGCCGATATAGGGCCGCGCCGGGTCGAGGGTCACGACGCCCGGAAACACCAGCGCCGCCATGGCCGTATAGGGTATCAGCTGCAAAAACTTCTCGACCTTCGGCCCGAAATGCAGCTTTTCGAGCAAAACGGCAGGCAGCATCCGGGGAATGTAGGTCACGAGCGTCATTCCGGCGATCAGAAGCAGGATATCAGTCCGCATCGGCATCTTCCTCTTTCGGCAGCTCTACGAAGAAAACGCCCGCGGCGGCTCCGGCCAGCGTGGAAGCGATCAGCGCCCAGCCGGAATCGAGGAACCGCGACAGAAGCGTATTGCCCGCCGCCATCATTTCGCTGGCTCCGGCATAGACAAAGACCGACATCATGCACGTTTCGAGTACGGAAAAGCCCGCCTGCCGTGCGATGAGTGCATAAGCGATCCCGACGGGGATATAGCCCAGAATGACGGGAATGCCGAGCCTTGCACCCGTCCAGAATGCGGAAGCGCCTGATTTTTTCATGCTTCGTCGCCTCACGGAAGCATTTTCTGGCAGAAAGCCACGTCAAGCCAGCGGCCAAGCTTGAAGCCGGACTTATAGAGCCGTCCGACCTCGCGGTAGCCGTGCCTCTCGTGGAAGGCAAGGCTCCGCGCATTTTCCTCCGTGATGATGGCGACAATGCTGTGCAGTCTCATTTTCTCGCCTTCACGCTCGATGGCCGTCAGCAGCTGCGAACCAACGCCGCGCCCCATGCATCTGTGCGCCAGATAGATCGACAGATCGGCGGTATAGCGGTAGGCGGAGCGCTCGTTATAGGCGTCGAGATACGCATAGCCGACGACCGCCCCGTCCTCCTCCGCGACCAAGTACGGATAGTGTTCCTGAATGCGGCTGACGCGGGCGGAAAAGGCTCCCGGCGTCAGCGGCTCTTCCTCAAAGGTGATCGTCGTGTTTTCGATATAGTAATTGTAGATCGTCAGGCACGCCGGAATGTCGCGCACCTCGATCGGTCGGATCGTGAGCATAGTCGCACTTCCCTGTTGATGGATACTGGCATTATAGCAACAGATTTTCCGCATTTCAACCGTCGCGGAAATAGAAAAAGAGACAGGCACGCCGCCTGTCTCTGTATATTTCTGCTTATTTTGCGCATTTTTCCGCCTTGTATCGGTCAGCCGCCGCCAACAGCTCCTCCGCACCCTGCAAAAGAACGGGGGTGATCTCCGCGCCGCCCGTGATGCGGGCCAGCTCCTTTCGCCGTTCCTCACGGCTCAGCTGGAGGACGCTTGTATAGGTACGGTCGTTTTCTACGCGCTTTTCCACGATAAAATGTGTGTCGGCCATCGCCGCGATCTGCGGCAGATGCGTGACACAGAGTACCTGCTTGCCGCGCGCAACGTCGGAAAGCTTCTCCGCTACCTTCTGCGCAGCTCTTCCGCTGACGCCCGCATCCACCTCGTCGAAGATCAGCGTCTGCACCGCATCCTGTTCGGCCAGAACGTTCTTCATCGCCAGCATGATGCGCGCAAGCTCACCGCCGGAGGCGACCTTGCTCAACGGCTTGAGCGCCTCGCCGACGTTTGCCGACATCAAAAAGCGCACGCCGTCCATGCCTGTCGGCGAAAGCGGGATCTCCTCAAACTGACAGACGAAGCGGATCTTCGGCATATCGAGCTGGGCAAGCTCCGTCTGGATCCTGATCTGCAGCTTCTCCGCCGTCTCTTTTCTGGCGGCGCGCAGCGCAAGCGCAGCGTCCTCCGCTTCCTTTTTCGCTTTGCGCAGCTGCTTTTCCAGTCGCTCAATGCGGTCGGAGGCAAATTCGATCTCGTCGAGCTGCGTTTTCGCATTCTCCAAAAATTGCAGGATCTCTTCGCAGGAGGCACCGTATTTGCGCTTCAGCCGGTGGATCGTATCGAGCCGCGACTCGATCTCCTCCAGCTCCTCGGCAGAGTAGCTCAGACCGTCGAGCGTATCGCGCAGCTCCTCGGCGGCGTCCTGTGCCGCATACATGAGGTCGGATATTTTTCCGTGCAGCGCGCCGATGGACTCGTCCACACGCTCCACGCGCGAAAGCGCCTGCTCCGCACCGGCCAGAAGCTCCGCAGCGCCGGAGCTGGATTCGTCGCCATAGAGCGCCGCCATGGCACTTTGCAGCGCACCGGTGATCTTCTCCGCGTTCTGCAAAACCTTCCGACGGGCCTCCAGCTCCTCGTCCTCGCCGGGATGCAGCGCGGCGCGCTCGATCTCGTCAATCTGAAATTTCAGCGTCTCGACCAGCCGGAGCTTTTCGCTCTCGCCCATCGAAAGGCGGTCGATCTCCTGCCGGAGCGCCTGCACACGGGCGTATTTCTCGCTATACTGTCCAAGCAGACTCCCATCGCGCGAGAAAAGGTCGAGATATTGCAAATGCGTTGCCTCGTCGAAAAGCTGCTGCGAGTCGTGCTGTCCATGGATCTGGATGAGCTGCTCCCCGAGCCTTTTCAGGATAGAGACCGTAACGGGACGGCCGTTGACGCGGCAGACGTTTTTTCCGTCCGTATAGACCTCGCGCTGCACGAGCAGCTCGTCCGGGTCATACGGGATCTGATTCTCTTCAAACCACACAAGGCGCGGCGTGCCGGTAAAGACCGCGCTGACAAAGGCGCGGCCCGCCCCGGTGCGGATCACATCGCGGTAGGTGCGTTCGCCGAGAATGGCGGAAATGGCGTCGATCACGATGGATTTGCCCGCGCCGGTCTCGCCGGTGAGCACATTGAAGCCCCGGTCAAAGGAAATATTGGCCTGCTCGATCACCGCGATATTCTCAATGTGCAGAACGCTCAGCATAACATCCGCCTCCTGCGGCTCAATGTGTGATCTGTTCCCGAAGCTCGGCGCACAGCGTGGACGCCGAGGCCGAGTCGCGCATGGCGATAAACGCCGTGTCGTCGCCGGCCAGCGTGCCGACGATCTCCGGAATATTCATCTTATCGAGTGCGGAGCAGGCCGCAGAGGCAAGTCCCGGCATGGTTTTGATAACCAGAATGTTCTGTGCATGCTCCACGCTGGTCAAGCACTGCTTGAAAATGATGTTCAGCTTTGCGGAGAAGGTATGCTCCACCGGCTTTGCCGATACGCTGTAGCGGTATGCGCCGGTCGAGCCCAGCTCCTTGATGATCCGAAGCTGCTTGATGTCCCGGGAAATGGTCGCCTGCGTGGTCTGGAAGCCTGCCTCGCGCAGCTCGGAAAGGAGCTGCTCCTGTGTCTCGATGTCATGGTCATGGATCAATTGCAGAATCTTTTCCTGGCGTTTCGATTTCATTTCAATACCTCTGTCTGTCAATAAATTTGTGATTCAGGATCTCGAAAAAGCTGGTATCTTTCAAACGAACGAGCTGGGTGATCTGCGAGGATGAGGTTATGGTCGTGATATCGCCGGGGCTTAAACGGAAGGCTCGCCCGCCGTCAACGGACAAAAAGGCGTTGTGCCTTCCGATTTTTCCTGTTCGAATGCCGATCACGCGCTGCGGGCCGACGACGATGCTCTTGGCAAGCATCGCATGGGCGCAGATGGGCGTGATGAGCAGGTTTTTTGCGGACGGCTCCATGATCGGGCCGCCGGCAGACATGGAATAGGCCGTGGAGCCGGTCGCCGTGCAGACGATGACGCCGTCGCCGGAAAAGGCCGTGGCGTCCACGCCGTCGCAGGAAATGCCGATCTGGATCACCCGCGCGATGGCGCCCTTGGTGATGACCGCGTCGTTGAGCGCGGTCTCATGGAACAGCTGCTGTGTGCCGTTCGTGACCTTGACGTCGAGCATACTGCGCGGCTCGAGGGTATAGTCCCCTGCCGGGATCCTTTTCAGCAGCTCCAGCTCGCTGGATTCCAGCTCCGCAATAAAGCCCATTGTCCCGATGTTGACGCCGAGCACGGGGATGTGATTGGCCGTCGCAAACTTGGACGCATGGAGGATCGTTCCGTCGCCGCCGAAGCAGATCAGCATCTGCGCGTCGCGGATCTCCTTTTTCAGGTCGTAAAAATGGATGCCGGACGGAAGCGGATAGCTCTTGTCTACCTCAAACGGCAGACACATCCGGACCGTTACGCCCTCGGCCTCCAGAATGCTCTGTGCCTGCTCCGCGACGCGGAACTGCTTGTCGCGGTAGGGATTGGGCGTCATAACAACTTTCATGACTTATCCTTTCAGCGCCGCATGCGCCTGCTCGACCAGCTCGTGCAGCGGCGGATAGTGATTTTCTCCCGGCTCTATGGAAAGGTGCGCCAGAAATTCAATATTGCCCTCCGGGCCCTTGACCGGTGAAAAGGTCAGATTCCGAATGGTCATGGGGAGCTGCTCCGCCAGCGCGACGAAGTCCGCAAGGACCTCCTCGTGAACGGCGGGGTCGCGGACGACGCCCTTCTTTCCGACCTTTTCCTTGCCCGCCTCAAACTGCGGCTTGATGAGGCAGAGAACCTGACCGGTCGGCTTGAGCAGTTTTCGGATGGCCGGAAGGACGATCTTCAGAGAGATGAAGGATACGTCCACCACAGACAGATCCAGCGGCTCGCCGAGCTGCTCCGGCGTCACATAACGGATGTTGGTGCGCTCCATCACGACCACGCGCGGGTCGCTGCGGATCTTCCATGCCAGCTGTCCATAGCCGACATCGATGGCGAATACCTTCGCAGCTCCCTGCTGCAAAAGGCAGTCGGTAAAGCCGCCGGTCGATGCGCCGGAATCGCTGCAAACATAGCCCTCCGGCTTCACGCCGAAATCGCGCAGCGCCTTTTCGAGCTTGAGTCCGCCGCGGCTGACATACGGGCAGGTGCTGCCGCGTACCTCGATCTCCGCCTCCAGCGGGATATCCGCACCGGCCTTGTCCACCTTCTGCCCGTCTACATAGACCTCGCCGCTCATGATGATGGCCTGCGCCTTGCTTCTTGTCTCGGCAAGCCCTCTTGCCACAAGGAGCACGTCGAGCCGTTCCTTATTTTTCACGACGCATGACCTCCGTGATCCGATGATAAATACTGTTTCCGTCCAGCCCAAGGAGCTGATAAAGCTCCGGGATCGTACCGTGCGGCGGGACGTTCGCGCCGAGATTGATGCATTCACAGACCGGATGCAACCCCTCCAGCGCAAGCTGGGATAAGATCTCCTGCCCGGCGCTGCCCTCTTCGATCGTTTCCTCCACGATCAGGAGCCGTCCCGTCTTTCGGACGGAGGCGGAGATCGCCGTCAGATCGAGCGGCGCGAGCTTTGGAAGCTTGACGATCTCAAGGGATATCCCTTTTTCACTGCACAGTTTCCCAGCCTCGAGCGCGGAATTGATGAGCGTGCCGTAGGTCACGAGCGTGCAGTCCGTTCCCTCGCAGAATACCGGCTCCATGGTGCAGCCGGTATAAGCGCCCTCGCCTCCGGTCGGGTAGCGGACGGCCACCGGACCGCTGCACTCCAGAACCGCCGTGCGGAGCATCCGCCGCAGCTCGGCGAAGCTCGCCGGGCAGAACACCTGCATTCCCGGCACCTGCCGCAGGAAGCCCACGTCATAGATGCCATGGTGCGTCTCACCGTCCGCGCCGACAAGGCCGGTGTGATCGACGGCAAACACCACATGCAGCTGCATAAGCGCCACGTCGTGCAGAAGCATATCATAGGCGCGCTGTAAAAACGAGGAATAGATCGCCACGACCGGCGTCATGCCCTGCGCGGCAAGACCGCTCGCCATGCAGACGGCGTGTCCCTCGGCAATGCCGACGTCAAAATACCGCTTTGGGAATGCCTTCGCAAAGCCCTCAAGCCCGACGCCCTGCTGCATCGCGGCAGTGATGGCGCAGATCGACGCGTCCTCACGCGCCATCTCCGTCAGCGTCTCGCCGAAAACGGACGCAAAGGTCTTTTTCTTCTGACAGACCGGCTTGCCGGTCACGGGATCGAACTTCCCAACGCCGTGGAATTCCTGCGGGGTTTTCTCCGCAGGGGCAAAGCCCTTGCCCTTTTTGGTGCTCAGATGCAGAAGCACCGGCTCGTTGAGCGCGGCGGAGGCACGCAGCAGCTCCGTGACGGTCTCCACATCGTGCCCGTCCACCGGGCCGAGATAGGTAAAGCCCATGTCCTCGAAGAGCGTTTTTCCGATCAATCGCCTGCGGATGCGGTTTTTCAGCTTGTGCGTAAAGGAATACAGCCGCCTGCCGCCGGGGATATGGGACGTAAATTTGCGGTACCAGAGCTTGAAATCGAGATAGGAGGGCCGGAGCCGCATTTTTGCAAGATAGCGGGAGATCGCGCCGACGTTCGGTGTGATGGACATGCCGTTGTCGTTGAGAATGACGATCAGCGGCTCCCGGCTGGCGCCTGCGTTGTTTAGC
>ERZ791861.1666-NODE-1666-length-10439-cov-2.133475_pt1 | contig 10439 bp, 9 predicted proteins | sample MGYA00510283_ERZ791861 | MGnify/ENA primary metagenome ERZ791861 (study PRJEB30046, sample SAMN00792074) | human gut metagenome | study: EMG produced TPA metagenomics assembly of the A metagenome-wide association study of gut microbiota in type 2...
TTGTTTACATATAGAACCAGCCAGCCCCCAAAAACACACCTGCGGATTCATACATGACTTAAAGCAGCATTCCATCCGTCCATGCATCAAGCAGCTCCACCATCTCATCATAGCTCTCTACCTGATTGATCAGATTCCGGAGTCTGGAAGAATCATACATACCTGCCGAATACCAGGCAACATGCTTCCGCATCTCATGAATCCCTGTAAACTCTCCTTTAAAATCGATCATCAGCCTGGCATGACGGAGCATTGTTTCCTTCACCTGCTGCTTATCCGGTCTTGGCGGAATCTCTCCTGTCTCAAAGTATGTCTTTAATTCACGGAAGATCCATGGGTTGCCTCGTGCACCTCTTCCTATCATAAAAGCATCACAGTTCGTCTGTTCTTTCATCCGAATCACATCCTCGGGTGTCAGGATATCCCCATTTCCGATCACAGGGATATTCACTGCCGCTTTCACGTCTGCGATCACCCCCCAGTCCGCATGGCCATGATAATATTGCTCTCTGGTCCTGCCATGTACAGCCACGGCAGCCACACCGCTTTCCTCCGCTATATGTGCAACCTCGGGTGCATTGATATGCTCACTGTCAAAGCCGCTTCGGATCTTAATGGTAACCGGAAGCTTACATGCTTTTGTCATTGCCGACACGATCTTTCCTATTAACAGCGGATCCTTCATCAGCGCAGATCCCTCGCCGTTATTCACAATCTTCGGAACCGGGCAACCCATATTCACATCGACAAATGCAAATCCACGATCTTCGATCTTCTTCGCCATCTCTGCAAGCAGCTCTGGGTCTGACCCAAATAACTGCACACCGATCGGATCTTCTTCCGGCGAAACCGCAAGCAGCGGAACTGTGTTCTTATTATCATAGTACAAGCCCTTTGCACTGATCATTTCCGTATATAAAATATCGCAGCCCTGTTCCTTTGCCAACAAACGAAATGGCTGGTCACATACCCCAGCCATTGGCGCCAAAACAAGTTTATTCGTAAAATCCATAAATACTCCTATGCCTGTTTTTGTTTATCCATAATAATTCGTAATCCATATAAGGTCAGATCCGGATCATAAGTATCGATGCAATCGGTATTCTCATAGATCATCTTACCGAGTCCACCGGTCGCAACAACCTTCATATTATCAAAACCGGATTCCTTCCGCATACGTTTTACAATGTATTCGGTCTGTCCGATATACCCAAGGCATACACCTGCCTGCATACTGGAGATCGTATCCTTACAGAGTATCGTATCCGGCACTTTGATCTCGATTTCCGGCAGCTTCGCAGTTCCGCTCCATAATGCATTTGCACCCAGACGGATACCCGGCGATGTTACTCCTGCTATAAATGAACCATCTCCATTTACCAGATCATATGTGGTTGCTGTTCCAAAATCTATCACCAACACAGGACCGCCATACATATAATACGCGGCTACCGCATCTACAATACGGTCTGCCCCGAGCTGCTTTGGATTTGGAATTGCAATATTAATACCTGTCTTTACTCCCGGCTCTACGATCAGAGGATCAAGTTTGAAATATTTCCTTATTCCGTTTGTCAAAGAATGCATCACATTCGGCACTACAGATGCAATGATAACTTCATCGATCACATCTAACGGAAGATTTCTCATTCTGAGCAACTCTCCCAAAAACACACCAAATTCATCTGAAGTTCTCGATATTCCTGTCGTCATACGGAATGTCTTCTCTAACTTTTTCCCGTCAAACAATCCCATCGTGATATTCGTATTTCCTACATCAATTGCAAATAGCATCTCTCACCTCTAATAGTCTTCCAGATAAAACACCTTATAAAACAATTCCAGACTGGAAAACAGCTGCTGCTTGTCCTTCTGTAACTGCTTGATCTTCAATTCGCATCCGATCTCATCATATAACAGATCTTCATCAAATGCCTCTGTTACAAGATTCAGGCTTCCTTCCTGGTCAAATTCAAGCCTCAGTATACCACCTACATCCTCTGTAAACAATACACACATGATTTTTAATTCTTTTTTTATTTCTTCCGGAAGTCCTTTAAACTCCTCATTCAGATAAAATTTCTGTTCGTACTTCGAACTAGCACATAATACAACCTTTTCTGGTTTCATTGTTTCTCCTATCCTATCACATCTGCCATATCATACATGCCTGCCGGTTTTCCTGCCAGGAATTTTGCGGCTTCTACCGCACCCTTTGCAAATACTGACTTGGAATATGCAGTATGCTTGAATTCGATCACTTCGTCAATTCCTGCAAAGATGACCTCATGTTCACCAACGATCGTTCCGCCACGAACGGCTGAGATACCAAGCTCTTTCTTATCTCTCTTTTTTCTGACCTGACTTCTGTCGTAGACATATTCATATTCTCCGCCTCTTGCTTCATTAATAGAATCCGCAAGTGCTATCGCTGTTCCGGATGGTGCATCTACCTTCTGGTTATGATGCTTCTCAACGATCTCGATATCATAGCCTGCCGGTGCAAATACATTTGCAGCATCCTTTAACAGCTTCATAAGAGTATTGATTCCAAGCGACATATTGGCTGACTTTAAGATCGCAACCTTCTTACTGCTCTCTTTTACCCTTGCAAGCTGTTCATCACTTAAACCGGTTGTACAGAGAACTACCGGGATCTGTTTCTCCACGCTGTAATCAAGAAGTGCGTCCACTGCCGCTGCTGCTGCAAAATCAACGATTACATCTGCTGCCACATCACACTTCTTAATATCTGTAAATACCGGATATCCATTATCTCTGTTATCTGCTATATCAATACCTGCAACGATCTGTGCATTTGGATCATCTGCTACAAGTCCTGTGATCACCTGTCCCATCTTACCGTTACATCCATGCATTATGATTCGAACCATGTTCTTTTCCTCCATTTATCCTGTGTTTTACTCATTCATCCGCGGCAGCCGCTAGATTCTCATGCAGGCATGAACTTTGGCTTACGTAACCGCGTAAACAAAAATCCCGCAGAGCCTGCGGGATTTTATATACTGCAGACAGATTCCTGTATCCCTTCTGTCCATCTTTGTCTATATCATACAGAATGGCTCTTTATCAGATCATCTGTAGTTTCTTTTTTAAAGTAAGCCGTATGCTGTCATTGCAGCCTTTAACTTCTCTACATGTGCCGGCTCCATCTCTGTTAATGGCATTCTCATCGTTCCACCGCATAAGCCCATAAGCTCAACTGCCTTCTTAACAGGGATCGGATTTACTTCACAAAACAGTGCCTCACACAGATCGATCATCTTTAACTGAATATCAAGACTTTCCTTTACATCGCCATCCATGAACTTCTTAACCATATCATGTACATCTCTCGGAGCGATATTTGCTGTTACTGAGATAACACCTTTTCCACCTAATGACAGAAGCGGTACTACCTGATCATCATTACCGGAATAAATATCAATACAGCCGTCTGCCAGCTTTGCCAGCTTAACAACCTGTGCGATATTACCGGATGCTTCCTTGATACCTACGATATTCGGTACAGTCTTTGCAAGTGTAACCGCTGTCTCCGGCTGAATGTTACATCCTGTACGGGATGGTACATTATATAAGATGATCGGAACCTTTACAGAATTTGCAATAGCTGTAAAGTGCGCGATCAGACCGTTCTGAGTTGCCTTGTTGTAATATGGTGTTACTAACAACAATCCATCTACGCCATAGCTTTCTGCTTCTGTAGAAAGATAAATGGCTGTTCCTGTGCAATTAGAACCTGCGCCTGCGATAACAGGGATTCTGTGATCTACATATTCTACACATGCTTTTATACATGCAAGGTGTTCTTCATGTGATAATGTGGATGCTTCACCTGTTGTTCCACATACTATAATGGCATCTGTACCATTTGCAATATGGAATTCAACGAGTTCTTTCATCTTATCGAAATCAACCTCACCATTCTCCTTAAACGGTGTTACTAAAGCTACACCTGATCCTTCAAAAATTGACATGAAATTTTCCTCCTTAAAATCTAATACATAAAATCGTCGCGGAACTCTCTTTACTGTATCCATACAGTACTAAAGGCCGGCATACGAGTGCCGACCTTTAGAAATAATATACTTCTTTAAAAAGTAGCCCTCCATCTGTGACGATGACAGTCATACAGTTATTCGCTGCACAACCAGGTTACAGCTCTATGGATAACTGCTTCCTTCGGCGGTATCCCCTTTCAACACATATCATCTACCTCCATATATATCCATATATTTACTGATAAATACCGCGCCTCTACTGAATTTTTCTTTTTTCCATTAGATAAAATTACTATATCATTCCTGTCTGTTTCTGTCAATATGTAACGACTTCTTTTCCCTGTCTGTTCATTGCTTTACCATCCCTTTACCGGTCTACTCCAGGCATTCCATTTTGCTGACAGATACCTCATAAGCAGTCTTGCTGATGATCTGATCATTCCCGATCCGTTTCTGGTATTCCCGGCTCTGGATCCTGCCCCATACAGCGACATGCTCGCCCACCTTCAGTTTTCCCGCAAATCTTGCGTTTCTGCCCCAGCAGATGCAAGGAATATAGTCGCTCTTGCCATATGCCCGGTTAACTGCCAGCAGAATATCTGCAATCTCCCGTCCCAGTGGTGTCATACGGTACACCGGCTCCTTGCAGATATAACCATCCAGATAAATCTGATTTGGTTTGTTTTCCGCTTCGTCCTCCTCATCATCCAGTACCGATATCTCCCTGACAAATACCGATAAAATCAGACGGTTTCTCGTCTCTTCATGCTTGTTATAAGACCGAAACTGTCCTCTCGCCATCACCTTTTCCCCGATATGGGAATTCTCTACATCAAATAACCGATCAGACACCATAAGTGGTATTACGTCATAGGTATCACTCAGTCTGGCAACGACAAGATCCACCATATAAAATCCTTCTCCGAAGATCTCATGACTGAATGTAAAGTCTGATGCAATCTCCCCCGCTACGATCACCTGGTTATTGTTTAATGTTTTTTCCATGTTTTTTCTCCCTTCTGGTATATCCCTTCGAATGTATACCATAAAATATATTCTTTTATACCGGAAGATATGCTGCCTTTTTTTGTCTTGTTTTGTCTTATATCGGGAGTTAGGACAAATTAATTGAATAAATAGAATAAAGCCGGACTATATAAGCCCGGCTCCTTTTTAATGTCACATATTTCTAATCATCTGCGTTGTCTGTATGCTTCATACGCAAGAAGGGTTGCCGATATTGCAGCATTTAATGATTCCACCTGTCCTGCCATCGGAATACGGAGCAGACGATCAGCCTTTGATGATAACTCATCGGTCAGTCCGTTTCCTTCATTTCCGATCAGAAACGCATTGTTTCTTTTAAGCTTCCCTGCATACAGGTCACATCCATCCAAATGTGCCCCATAGACAACGATCCCATGTTCTTTCAACCGGTCAACCGCCTTCGCCGGATCATCCACATAGACAAACGGCACACGGAAGATCGTTCCCATTGTGGATCGTACCACTTTCGGATTGTATATATCACAGGAATCTCCTCCAATAATAATACCTGTAACATCGGCAGCCTCTGCCGTCCGCACGATCGTACCGAGATTGCCCGGATCCTGTATAGATTCCAGAACTAAGAAAGTATTTCCGTTCTCGCGTTTATCCATCACAGAAATCAAATCTTCCATTGTATAATGATATCTCTCAACGACAGCAAGAAGTCCCTGCGGTGTCTTCGTCTGTGACATCGATTGGAATACGCTGTCTGATACAACAACCAGTCGTCTGTCCTGTTCCGTGATCCCTTTTTCCGGAAGCTCGGTTCCATATCTCTGATATGCCGTTTCCGATACAAATACCTGCTTTACACGATCAAACGGGAGTTCCCGGAACATACGGATTCCTTCTACTATAAACACCTGTTCTTCTTTGCGAAATGACGCATTTTTATTTAGCTTGTTTATATTCTTTATCTTGGGATTTGAATTTGCAGTAATGATCTCCATATCTGCATCCTCCTGTCATTTATCTATTCTAAATATCATTCACAGCCACCATATATACACGCCGGAACTCTGCTATTTCTTCTTGTTCGGGCGAACCGTCACACGGCTGACACCATATTCCAGCTTCAACCGGTCAACGATACCGGAAGCGCCATCAACCATAAAACCTCTGCCCATATTCTTATACTGTTTTTCCTGTTTTATGAATATGTATACCGGACAGTTTCCTTTATATTCTTCAAGAATCGACAGGAAATCCTTCTCCAGTTCATCATATTCTTTTCTATCGTCAAAACATACCCAGACCTGAAGATCACCTTCTGTAAATTCCGGTTTTCCTGCATTTTCTCTGCGTGGCTTCATTCTGCCGCTGTTATTATAACGGCTGAAATCATTTCCGGCCACAACCTCATCAAAGGTCAGGATCTCCTCAGCGATCAGCTTCGCATCCTCCTCGGATACCGTTGCACGTCCCTTTACGAAGATCTTATTATCTGCCGTCAGCTTCTCACGATAATCTTCATATTTCTTAGGAAATACGATGATCTCCGTTTGTCCGACCATATCCTCCAGTGTTACAAACGCCATATTCTGATTATTCTTCGTCATTTTTACCGTAACATCTGCTACCATACCGCCAAGAATACAGATACTCTGATCCTGAACTCTTGCACGTCCTTCTTCCTCATCGATCATGAAATCCACCGATGAAAATGCCGTTTTCTCACTCATCAGTTTCTCATAATCAAGAAGCGGGTGGCCGGATATATAGATACCCAGTACGGATTTCTCAAGTGCCAGCTTCTCCTGCTCGTCATATTCCTCTACATCCGGGAATTTCGTCTTTGCAGCTTCTGCAAACTCACCGCCAAAGAATTCTGCAAATGACATCTGTCCTGCAGATAAATTCTTCCGCTCTTTATAGACTTCATCGATCATCATCGGATATGCCATCATCATCTGACGTCTCTTCACGCCAAAGCTGTCAAATGCACCTCCAAGGATCAACGCCTCAACAGTCTTCTTATTTGTCTCCTTCGGTGTCATACGAACCAGGAAGTCCTTCATGTCTTTATATGGTCCATTTGCCTCCCGTTCTTCTACGATCCGGTCTACTACTGCACTTCCGACACTCTTGATTCCTGACATGCCATATCGTATCGCACCCTTGGCTGCTGAGAATCCGCTGTAGCCTTCATTGATATCCGGCGGCAGAATCCGGATTCCCATCTGGCGGCAGGACTGGATATAGCCTGCGACCTTGGAACTGTTATCCTTTACCGATGACATCAGCGCCGCCATGAATTCAACCGGATAATAGCATTTTAAAAATGCCGTCTGATAGGCAACAACCGCGTACGCTGCTGCATGGGATTTGTTAAATGCATATTTTGCAAAATCTGTCATATCATCGAAAATCTTATTTGCAGTTGCCTCCGGGATACCTCGGGCGATACAGCCCGGCACTCCTAATTCTTCATTTCCATATACGAAATACTGTCGTTCCTTCGCCATGACATCCGCTTTTTTCTTAGACATAGCACGGCGTACCAGGTCGCTTCGTCCAAGTGTATATCCTGCAAGCTTCATAACGATCTGCATAACCTGTTCCTGATATACGATACAGCCATAGGTCGGTTCCAGGATTTCCTGAAGTTCCGGCACATCATAGGTGATCTTCTCAGGATGTTCCTTACCATTGATATAGTTCGGAATAAAATCCATAGGACCCGGACGATACAGAGAGATTCCTGCTATGACATCTTCCAGACTCTGAGGCTTTAGCTCCTTCATAAAGCTCTTCATACCGGAACTTTCAAGCTGGAAGATACCTTCTGTCTTTCCTGAAGTAATTAACTCAAATACTTTCTTATCGTCATAATCGATATGGTCGATATCAATATCAACTCCGGTCTCCTGCTTTATGAACTTCACCGCATCCTGAATAACGGTCAGAGTACGAAGTCCGAGGAAGTCCATTTTCAGAAGTCCTAACCGTTCGATCGTAGTCATTGTAAACTGTGTGATGATCGAATCGTCACCGCCTCTTGCAAGCGGCACATATTCATCGATAGAATCTCTGCCGATTACGACACCGGCCGCATGCATACCGGTATTTCTCGGAAGTCCCTCTAACTTCCTTGCCATATCGATCAACTGCTTGACATCTGCATTTCCCTCATACATCTCCTTCAGATCCTTGCTAACCTTCAGAGCTGTATCAATATTCATACCGATCTCCATCGGAATTGTCTTCGCTACCGAATCACAGAGTGCATACGGAAGATCCAACGCACGACCGACATCGCGGATAACATTCCGTGCTGCCATCGTCTGGAAGGTTACAATCTGTACTACCTTTTCTTTTCCATATTTACGGACAACATAATCGATAACCTCCTGTCTTCTCTCATAACAGAAATCCACATCGATATCAGGCATAGATACTCGCTCCGGATTCAGGAATCGTTCAAACAGAAGATTGTAACGGATCGGATCAATATTCGTAATCTCCAGACAATAGGCTACGATACTACCCGCTGCAGATCCACGGCCGGGACCAACCGCAATCCCATGATCCTTGGCATATCTTATAAAGTCTGATACAATCAGGAAATAATCCACATATCCCATTTTCTTGATCGTATTGATCTCATAGGTCAGGCGCTCCATCAACTCCGGTGTTACCGGATTATAACGCTTCCTGATACCCTCCATACAGAGTTTTTCCAGATACTCCTCGGCTGTCAGCCCATCCGGCACATCAAATTCCGGCACCTTCTGCTCGCCAAATACGATCTCTACATTACAACGGTCTGCAATCTTCTGTGTATTTGCAAGCGCTTCCTTCGCATAAGGGAAAAGCTTATACATTTCTTCTTTGGATTTCAGGTAATACTGTCCGCCTGTATAGCGCATACGATCTTCATCATGTACCTTACGGTTCGTCTGGATACACAGAAGAACATCGTGTGCCTCCCAGTCCTCCGCAAGGATATAGTGAGAATCATTAGTTACGACCATAGGAATACCCAACTCTTTGGACAACCGCATAACACCCGCATTTACCGTCGCCTGCTCTGCCAGTCCATGATCCTGCATCTCGAGGAAATAATTATTTTCTCCAAATATCTTCAAATGACGGAGCGCTGCCTCTTTGGCTTCCTCATAGTTGTTCTTTCTTAAGTTGACCGCAACCTCGCCTGCCAGACAGGCTGAAAGCGCAATAATACCCTCGTGATATTGTTCCAGCACTTCCATGTCTACTCTCGGCTTATAATAAAATCCCTCGGTAAATCCTCTGGATACAATCTTTGACAGGTTCTTATATCCCTGATTGTTCTCTGCCAGCAGCACCAGATGATAGTATCGTTCCTCTCCTCTGGTATTCTCACGGTCAAATCGTGATCCCGGGCTGACATAGATCTCGCAGCCTATGATCGGCTTGATCCCCTCTGCCCTTGCTGCCTCATAAAAATCAATAACACCATACATAACGCCGTGATCGGTGATCGCAAGCGAATCATACCCCAGTTCCTTCGCGCGTTTCACCAGACTCTTGATCTTCGCCGATCCATCCAGCAAACTATATTCCGTATGCACATGTAAATGTGTAAAATCCATATTTATCCCTCCGGCTTTTCAGCCTCTCTTCCGTTTATATACTTTCTCCGGTCTGACGTTACTGCCGATAACGATCTTATTTCTGCTTTTTCTTCGGCCTTTTATTATGCAGCACTTCACGTCGTATATAGTCAAAGGTATAATCTTCTCCTTTTTCTGCCAGCATCACCAGCAGACTTTCAAGCAGTGCATCCGTCTCCGGATGAAGCAAATGATTTTTTCTTGCTTTTCCTTTTCTGAAATATTCCAGTGGATAGGAATCATTATACTTCTCTTTATTATAATTCTTACTTGCTGCGATCCGGTCGCAGAACATCTCGACCACATACTTCTCCGGCATTTTACAGCCTGCCAATGCACCGGAGCGATCCATACTGTAATCTACACAATATTCCAGATGATGCTTGTTTCTTCCCTTGTGGTGCAGCCATGCGCTTGTATATCCTTTATCTTCACGCTCCGCGTCATTTGGGCTACGATCTCCCTGATAATACTTCACACCTACCGAGAACTCCGTCCACGAATATTTGGACAGATCATGCAGCAGTCCCTGTTTATATAAGCCTGCCCGGAAGCAATTCTTCATAACCAGCCACTTATGATGGTTGATCGTTTTCAAATGTTTATACCAGTTCATGTTCATGAAACTTTTCATCTCCGATTTCATTCTAAATATTGTCCGATTTTTATTGTATTTCATTTTACCCTTTTTGCCAACACCCAAGAAAGCAGTTACCTGAGAATTTTCATAATTCTGCCCCTAAAACCATTTTAAGGCATAAAAAATACCCCG
>ERZ791861.1672-NODE-1672-length-10396-cov-4.516198_pt1 | contig 10396 bp, 11 predicted proteins | sample MGYA00510283_ERZ791861 | MGnify/ENA primary metagenome ERZ791861 (study PRJEB30046, sample SAMN00792074) | human gut metagenome | study: EMG produced TPA metagenomics assembly of the A metagenome-wide association study of gut microbiota in type 2...
TGGCACGGTTCAAGCATCCCACCCATCAGATCAGCTTCCACACCGCCAGAGCGCTGGCGACGCTGACCTTCGAGAGGAGTTACGAGGTACATGTGTGAACGAAACCACAGCGGACTGTTCTTCACCTGCGCTTTGGTGGAGCAGTTGGGCCGCGACCTGAAAATGAAGCGCTGTGACGTGGTGAAGGCGCTGGGACTGAATGGCGTGCAGATGATCTTGGGCCATGCCGATGTGTTCCACTGTGAGCCCATTGAAAAGGTGTCCGATGATATGCAGCAGCACTTCGGCTTGCCCCACGGCCAGTTCGATAACGTGTCGGCGGCCAGGTACGCCGTGCCGGATGTATGGACGATGGGCAAGGTATACGCCCGCCTGATTGAGGACGTGTCCGGACAGGATGACGTGGCGGAAACACTGGTGGCCGTATATACCTCATGGATCGATGAAAAGCTCTGCGATTATAACTCCTCGTTCTACTATCAGTCCCGTGACTACATCGCGGAATGTTACCGCGCAGGTCATGTGATCGACGCATAAAAAATGAGCCTCTGATGTCGGTGCATCAGAGGCCTTTTTTACCGCTAAAGGGAAAAAATAAGGGAAAACTGAAATTTTAAGCATAAGAAAAACCTCGTAACCCACATGGTTACGAGGTTTTTGGTTGGAGGTGACACCCGGATTTGAATCGCCGTGGGGCAATTTTGCGTCGTGTTGACCGATGCCGGGAGGTGTTGGAAATACAGGGCTTGCGGGAAATCATGTTGTTAAATGCTGCCAAGTTGTATCATCAAATTTTGAAGTTATAAGGCTAAAAATAAGGCTAAATTTTGTGACCGCGCGGAATGTACCTGTGCCTTTAGCTTAAAAAATGCGGTGGACGGATGACTCACCCTTACCGAAAAGCCGTGGATGCTTTTGCGTTATACCCATTCATACCGAGGAAGAACCTCCAATCCCTTGTGCTACAAGGAATTGGAGATTCTTCTTGTGATAGTGCGTTTTAGTATATGTCGGGATATTTTGCACAGATGTCGGAAAGCCGAGCAAAACACTTGCTGACAGAGACGGTTTTCTTCAAATTGAATGATTTTTCAACGTATGCTAAAATATCTGTAACCTTTCTGCGTTTTTTGCGAGTAGATAGATGATGGATATTTCCCTTAAAGGAAAGGAGCAAGGTATGAACGATGATAAAATAGTCGATCTTTATTGGATAAGGTCAGAAGACGCCATTACCGAGACATCAATCAAATATGGGAAATATTGTTACGGCATTGCCTACAACATTCTCGCGGATGCAGAGGATGCAGAGGAGAGTGTCAACGATACATACTTTGACGCATGGAATACTATGCCTCCGCACCGCCCGTCCGCGTTATCTGCGTTTTTGGGAAAACTGACCCGCCGCATCTCTATCGACCGGTGGAGAAAGCGTAGCGCAGCAAAGCGAGGCGGTGAGCTCGCCGCTGCTTTGGATGAGCTAAACGAATGCGTTCCCTCCCATGAAAACGTTGAACAGGATGTCCTTGCCGCTGATCTGGAAAAGAGGATCAACACATTTGTCAACGATCTACCCACCGCAGAGCGGCGTGTGTTTCTCTGCCGGTACTGGTATCTGGATTCTATTTCCGCGATATGCGAGCAGTTTGGCTATTCTCAAAGTAAAGTAAAGGTCATGCTTCATCGGACTCGTAAGGCGCTGCATAATTGTCTGGTAAGTGAGGAGTATGTGTTATGAACAGCAATCAACTGATAGATGCCATCGGCGCGGTGAATGATGCCGCTGTATTGGACGCAAAAGCTTTTCACTATAGGGGAGATGCTGCTGCTGCGAGACCGCGATTCAGAAAAATGACAGTGGGTGTTGCCGCTGTGCTGGCCGTCCTTCTGTGCATTGTCGCCGTCGCCTTTGCCGTGGATCAGGAGTTCCGTGCAGCAGTCCTGTCCTTCTTTCATATCTCCGCAGAGGATCATGTGGAACGCGTTCCGGTAGAGGATCAACCCCTCACAGGCGATGACGCGGCTGGGAAAAATATCACCGTCACAAGAGTGCGTGTTCCCAACAACGGTCACGCCGCAAATGGGTTATTTGCGATCTGCTCCGATGAGATCGAGTACAAACAAGGGAGTCACTACGATTTGTATAAGCAGGAGGGCGGTGAGCTGGTCAAACTCGAGCTGCAAAGCACCCGCAGAGACTTTTCGTACAACGGAACGGCTTACGGTGTATATCTGGAGTGGGCGGAGGATAAAGAGGGGCGCTGTGCTCTCGGCTATGTGGAGCTTCCCAACAGCGTGACGGGTCAATATGCGGTGCTGCAATTTGTACCCGGCACGGGCGAAAAGCTACTCCTGCTTCTGGATGGTAAATATCCCGTTATCATCGACCTGTATGAGGATGGCGTGCAGGAGCTGATTCCCGCCGCAGTAATGGATGAACTGCCGTTCCTCAAAGCTGTTCATATAACGCGTGATGGTAAATACCTCCTTTTGAATGCAGGAAGGTATTACTGTGCAGCGATCGGTACGGAACCGCTCACCTGCCTTGATGAACTGTGCGGTGCGGCACTGACTGGGTGCAGCTACATCGGTGAAGGCATCTTTTCCTGCCATTCGCTGACCGGCGGCGCGGTGGATGAGGCAGACCTTGCGGCGTATGTACGTGGAGAGACACCTGCATCGCCGATAGACTTCGGCATGATTACAACGTGGAACGTTGACGTCCAGCGGCAGGCGGCCGGCGTCGTTGGCAGCACGGCGGCCACGGCGTTCACAAACCCTGATGCCCTCTGGCATGGCACCGAACGAACGGAGCCATTTTCACCCGGACTGGTATATGTGCCGCACGATGAAGGTGCATATATGCTGGAGGTGGACGGAGAACGCCATATCTATGTCGTTGATCTGCGAAGCGGAGAGCGGAATATGATAGAGGGAGCTTTGTGGCCCGATGTAGATTGGCCATATGCGGAACTTGCGGGTAGCCCGGAGGGCGATAAGCTTGCACTTATCCAGCGGGACGCTACCAATGGCAGCCTGTGCCACCTGTCCGTCATAGATTTCAAAAAGATGCGGCTCTTCGCAATAGAACGCGATACGAAAGAAGTCGGAAATGAGCATTATGCGGACTGGTTTGATAACGACACCATCATGGTGGACAACAATGTAACCGATGAGACGGGGCACAACACCGGCGACAGCTGGTATTATCTATACAGGATCTATTAGTGGATAGAAAGGAGGGTGTAGAGAAGTTCCCTAATAGATCAACCAAGTTTTTTGCAGTGAAGACACAGCGAGAGGTACTATTTCTGACGCTTAAAAATGATAGAGCGATCGCTCTTGGAGAGAAAGGAAATCTGCATGAAGATACGAAAATTGAGGCCAATTATTTGCTTGTGTCTTGTATTTGCGTTGCTTTCGCCGACCTTTACGTTTGCGATCAGCGATGGCGCAAGTGATGTGGCAGAAAAACGATTTTTGAAAACGCTGCGGACATGCGTGGTAATGGCAGTAGATCAACAACATATACTGCCCGTATAATGCAGGGAAATACAAACGAAGAGAATGATTGCAGAGCCGCGGAGAATGGTTTGCTCGACTCGGGTAGCTATACTACGACCAGCATAGTGGAGACGGGCTGGACGTACAACGACAGAAACTCGTCTTCTATGGATCAAATCAGGGCAAACGCAACAAATTTCTTGTATTCGAAACTCTATGACTTTGCATATTATTCTGGACATGGCGGAAGGACTGGCGGAATTGCAACTTTAAACACCGTCCCCAGTGATCCCAGCTCTGCAAGCGGGACGTATTCTCAGTTCAATGTCGCGGAAACCCTTGTGCAGGCCGTGTCCAGGGACATCCTGGCATACGCCATGAAGACCCTCCGGCACGGTTTCATCGTGGGGAGCGTCCATGACGAACTCATCATCGAGTGCAGCCCCGATGTATCCCTGCAGGCGGTCTGCGATCAGATGGGCAGGACGCCGCCCTGGATTCCGGGCTTGCTGCTCCGGGCGGACGGGTACGAATGCCAGTTCTACAAAAAGGAATGAGAATAGCATAAAGATGATCCCTGTTTCAGCCCGGGATCATCTTTTGTTATATAGACTACATCAAAATGCTATAAAGAAGTTGCATTCTCGCTTGCTATGGGTTATAATAATGCTTGTATGATGTCAATTTTGGCCCGAGAGGTGTGTGTTATGAGCTTTTCAGAAGATTTAAAAAGAATTCGCCGTAAGGCTTTCATGACTCAGGAGGATTTCGCAAAGGAACTTGGCGTCTCATTTGCAACTGTAAATCGTTGGGAAACAGGAAAAGCAAAGCCAACACTGAAAACTATGAAACTGATTGATGATTATTGTAAAAAGCATACGATTGACTTTGACATCAGTGAAGAGATTAACAGCTAAAGGAGAAAAATATGATGTCAAAGTATACTATCATTGATTTGTTCAGCGGTGCAGGAGGATTGTCCTACGGTTTTGAAATGGCAGGATGTGAAGTAAAGCTTGCTATTGAGAAGGATGCTTGGGCAGTTGAAACGTATAAGGCTAACCACAAAAACCAGAATGTTTTTGAATTAGATATTACAACATTGCCAGACGACTATTTTCTTTCTTATAAAGGCAAAATTGACATAGTAATGGGAGGTCCTCCTTGTCAAGGATTTTCGATTGCCGCCAGTAATCGCCGCAAAAAAGACGATTCTCGGAACACCCTGTACCAGCATTTTTTACGGGCGGTTGCACTGATAGAACCTAAAGCAGTTTTAATCGAAAATGTTAAGGAAATCGTAGGGTATAAGTTGCCAGACGGGACAAAAATAGTTGAGGATATTTGCCGCTTCTTCACAGAGCATGGTTACGCTTATAGTTTCAGTATTCTGAATTGCAGGCGTTATGGAATCCCACAGGACAGAAAACGGTTTTTCTTTCTTGCAATCAAGGGAAGTGAAACAATTAACCCATTTTCCCTCGATGATTTAATGGAAAGGTACGCGCAGAAAGAGATAACCTTTAACGAAGCAGTATCTGACTTACCGGTTGTTCGCGCGAGGCAGTATGAAGAAGATTCAATTCTGGATTATACAAAGGCTCCTTTAAACGACTATCAAAGAGCCATGCGTGGTAGATGCGAGAAGCTATATAATCATATACCAATGCAGCATACGGAGAAGACTGTCCAGAAATTTGAGTTTTTATTACAGAAGAGTGGCGACACGCTCCCAGAAGAACTGAGACCCAGAGTACGAAGCCATGTAGATATTGTCAGCGATGCATCCTACAGCCAGAACCATAGAATTATCGATGGAGGAAAAGTGTCACCGACCATTACGGCATCGTTCTACTCAAGCTTTATTCATCCGTTGCAGCCAAGAAACATTACGGTGAGGGAGGCTGCAAGAATTCAGTCATTTCCCGATTCATTTGTGTTTTACGGGAAAAAGACAACATTAAGCAAAAAACTGCTTGCTAAAAAAGGTATCTTCGAGGAACTACACTTGGATCAGTTTAATCAAGTTGGAAATGCTGTGCCGCCATTAATGGCTCAGCACCTTGCAGAAATATGCATTAGCTTGCTGGAGGAAGGTGCATCAAAATGAAATCTTTAGATTTGTTTTCGGGAGCAGGCGGTCTTACTCTTGGGTTTCGGAATGCTGGAATCCATTCAATAGGTGCAATTGAATTAGATCGTTTTGCTGCAGAAACGTTTCATTATAACTTTCCTGAGATACCTCTTTTTAACAGAGACATCTATTCATTCTCTGATGAAGAAATATGTGAGTTGTTCTCAGGTGTTGATATCATAGCTGGTGGTCCACCCTGTCAAGGGTTCTCGGTTGCCGGACCGACGCAATATGGGATTATTGATAAACGCAATACACTGATTATGGAGTTTTTTAGATTCATCAACGTCTTGCGACCGCGGTATTGCGTTCTCGAAAACGTAAAGGGCATTCTGAGCGGAAAAATGAATTCCACCCAGAAAGCACTTGCGGTTTATATGGAAGCATTAAGTAAGATCGGATACAAAAGCAGAGTTTATGTCCTGCAAGCTGCGGATTTTGGCGTTCCACAGTTTCGTGAGCGCGTCGTGATTATATCGGCAACAGATGAGCAAACGCTACCAGATTGTATTAAAGGAAATAATGCAGGTGAAGAGAACTGGATAAAAGTTCGAGATGTTTTTGGCGATTTACCCATAATTAACGCCGGGGAAGGAACAAATGATTTGGTTTCTTATGTTGGTCAACCTCAAAGTGCCTATCAGGAATATTTGAGACTGGGGTCTATGGGTGTTACCAACCATGTTGCTATGAAACATACAAAGCGTCTTGTTGACCGTTTTGCGAGTATTCCTCAAGGTGGAAGCCTTCTCGATGCACCTTTAGAACTTGGGCAAAGGCAGAGAAACGGCAGCGACTTAGACGTTAATAAACGATACAAAACCAATAATCAAAGGCTCCATCCTGATAGGGTTAGCTTCATTGTTACTGCTTCTTTCCAGTCGACCTTTGTTCATCCGTATTTAAACAGAAATTTAACTGCAAGAGAAGGTGCAAGACTCCAGAGTTTTCCGGATTCATTTTTCTTCTGCGGACCCCGAACGCTAATGAGTAAATCCCTTCTGATTAGAGAAAACAGGTTGGATGAGATTGGCCTTTCACAGTACAATCAAATTGGAAATGCAGTGCCACCGCTCATGGCTGAAGGCATTGCGAAAGCACTTATAGGAAAGGGCGGATTGGCATGACATATGATGAAATGATTACTGCTGTGGAAGCATTAAACACTCAGCAGCAAGTTCACAGAGACGCTATTCCGCACGGGAGTAATCTTCTCCATCAGTTCAATAAAAAAGAGGCAGGAAAAGAAGCAATGTATGAGGATATCTTCCTGCTCTATATGGCCACACGAAATGTACCGTACAACGGTGAACACTTGGAAGAATATGTTTCCAGTGTAGTGGAGAAGACGAATGATTACATGGGATATTTTTGGCCGCCGGCAAATAATCCCTTTTCCCATCAAGCAGATTTTACATCAAGTATTATTCCAGAAATGTTTTGTACAATTTTCGGGAATATTATCAGGGATAAAGGTATTGCTTTAGAAGTGTCTGCACAAAAGGATCTGACTATTGAATGTACCTTTGATATTACTGGCGGCGGGAAGATATGCTTTAAGAATAAGAGAGTTGATGTTGCAGTGGTTGAGCCTTGTGAATTGACCTTCAATGGTGAAACCACTGAACTGCCTATTCCTCTGTTCGCTATTGAATGCAAAACCAATTTAGATAAAAATATGCTTTCAGGAATTGAACACTCTGTTACGGAATTGAAAAAGACTTTCCCGAACTGCCACTATTTTGTCGTGACGGAATGCTCGGATTTCGATGTCAAGAAATCCAATTATGCGTCTTCCGGAATTGATGAAATGTATGTTCTCAGAAAACAGAAGCGTGGAGTAATAAGGAGAAATCCTGATTTAAGAAACCCCATTGACGCTTCGCTGGTTTATGAGATAGCAAGTTTGCTGATTTCCAATATTTACGCCATCAGAGCAGATGCCGTTGATCTTACGACACGTATGCAAAATGGAAAACTCATCGGGAGGATGTGATTCTATGGAAATCTTAGATAATAAACACATACATGGAAAGAATCTGCGCGACTACACAGCCAAACAGCGTGGGGCAAAAAGGGAAACATTCAATGGGCTGATGCGAGTATATGAGGATTATCGTACTCGAATCGAGGCTGTGAATGATCTGAGTGAAACTGGGATAAGAGAGCTTGTATCTGCCCTTAATGACTATAGACGGGTAGCTGTGCCAGTCTTTGATTCTCTGGACAATAACGGTCAGGTGGCACTGGGTTATACAATAATGGAAGAGTTTTTCTATCTTCTGTTCCAAAAAAAGGTCACCCTTATGAATATCGGCCATGATAACTTGTTCGTTGGAAAAGGCAATTCATACGTAAGCCTGAGTTTTACACCTGCTTCTTTTTCAGAGCTATTTCAAAAGCCAAGTGCGTATATTCATACAAAGGATCAAGACTTTGTTTTAGGCGCAAATGTTGAAATCCAGATTGTTGCAGATGGAGAAGCGGAAACAACAACTACAGTTATTCCAGCAGTTGCTATAGAATGCAAAACCTATCTGGAAAGAAATATGCTGGACTCATGTGCTGCGACGGCAAGCCGATTAAAAAACGCAATGCCCTATTGTATTTATATCGTTGCATCTGAATACATGAAGATGTCAGATGCTGCCCCGGAATTAACTGACATTGATGAGGTGTACATTCTTTGTAAAGCAAAGAATGCAGACCGCGAACGGAGAAAACGCGCTCACCAAGATCCTTTCAATATTGATGCAGAATTAATCATTGATTTGTACAACCGCGTTTGTAGGCACCTCAATGCTATTTGGTGGAAACCGGAGGATGCAGTTGAAAATGGTAAGATAATAAACCGCCCTACATGATGGTTACTATGTTTACTTATATAAGACATTATCTGCTTTGACGAGAAAGAATATTACCAAAGTTGGATATGTTCAATTGTGTTTAGGAGGACTACATGGCACAAAGCCGTTCTTTTACGGAATACGTCAAGGATAAATGCTATGGTGGTCTCTTCGAGGCGGCCGAGCGGTATGTCGAGAGCAATTGGGAATCACTCGATTTATACACAAGGCACGTCCACAGGATTGGGGCGGTCGAGTTTGTCGATGCTACGATCCAGGGGGTCTATGTCCAGGATCTCCCCGGAATGCGCGTCGCCTTTGACGTTGGCCTTGAATTGGAGTTGACGGTCAAGGAAGGCGACTATCATTACGACAACTACGACCAGTGCTATCCCTGGGTGCGGATTTCCTGTGAAGGCGACCTCTCGGATGGGCTGGACTCCTGGATTATCAAAAGCATCGAACCCTACGACAAGAAACACGCTCCGCTGAATTCTCTGTCGGATGCGCTCGTTCCCTATATTCCCTATGACCGGCTGGAAACAGAGGCGAAAGCGTTTCTACGTGAGTATTACCTGGAGGCATTGAAGATTACGCCGCACGGCCAACCACCAATCGCCATCGACCCCTCGCTCCTTGCCAGCAGATTAAAACTCTCCATCCTTACGCAGAGAATCCGGGAAGACGCATCCGTCTTCGGTCAAATATACTTCGTGGAAACGGCGGCGGAGATGTTTGACGCCAGCAAAGGCGAAACCGTCCAGATGCGCATCCCCGGTCGAACCATCGTGGTAGACCCAAAAATGTATCTCCTCCGAAATCTCGGCTGCGTCAACAACACGATTGTCCATGAGTGCGTCCATTGGGTAAAACACAGAAAAGTGTTTGAACTGGAGAGGCTCTACAATGCGAGCGCATCCAATATCAGTTGCGAGGTAGTCGGCGGCGCTGCCGCTAAAGTCGCGAAGAGTGCGACGGAGCTGATGGAAAAGTCTTATGTGGGATTTTCTCGTTTAGGGCTGTTCGGAGAAAAGCGGTCGCTGTAAAGTTTTATGTGGGATTTCTCATCAAAAGCGATTTGTGCAGAAAAAGGCACCGGCATCTAACTGAAGATGCCGGTGCCTTTCTTTTGGAATGCAGTGGTAATCAACTAAACAATTCGTCCAGCTTCTGCTAGAGCGTTCCTTCCTTGGCATACGGAAGTGCGTCTAACTGCCGGAAGTTGTGCTTGATGTCCTTCGTATCCTCATTAAAGCCAAGAATGTACGAGAGCGCAATGTGATAGATGATTTCGGTAGGTGCCAGCCCATACACCTACTTCTCAAAAATGTGGCGCAAGCGTTCTTTGGGGTCAGGGAACTGCTTCTTCATCTGCTCGCTCTGATACAGCCTCTTGACGATTTCCGTGATATAAAGGCCAGATTTCATATAGAGGTCAATTATGTTTTTTTCATAGCCTGAAGTCCTAAAAGAAATTGTTTACATACATAGGGGCAGCCTTTATTAAAAACCAATACACCTTTAATACGCACGTAATACGCATTGTTTCCGTAATACGCATTTAATACGGAGATAATGCGTATTGTGCTTTTGGCTGCATTTTCCTTCGATGCCACATTTAGATGTTTTTACATTGACAACTACAATATATTGTGGTATATAATACTTGTCTAGTTATTTGTGCACTGCCCCAATGGGGTTTCCAAACACGGTTCGGATCGCACACGTTGTTAAGCTTGTACTTGAGGAGCACCATGCTCCCGTTTGAGATCAGGACCATTGTGCCTTTGCATTTCAATGACTATGCTGCGAGAAGATTTCTCGCGGCAGTTTCCACCTGTACGCCGCTTTGCCGCTGTGCTATGATGTGCCTGTACTTAAGGCATCAAGCATTTAGGTCGGAGCAGAGCAG
>ERZ791861.1673-NODE-1673-length-10394-cov-3.288326_pt1 | contig 10394 bp, 8 predicted proteins | sample MGYA00510283_ERZ791861 | MGnify/ENA primary metagenome ERZ791861 (study PRJEB30046, sample SAMN00792074) | human gut metagenome | study: EMG produced TPA metagenomics assembly of the A metagenome-wide association study of gut microbiota in type 2...
CTTTGCCATACGATATAACTCTATGGCAATTATAATGAGGCGCGCTTTAGCCACTTTATTGACAGTCAAAAACAGCCCTAAATAAGGGCTGTTTTCTTATTGACTTTATATCTTTATATGTTAAAATAAATATATCAATGTTTCGGAGGTATAGAAATGAAAAAAACATTTTCGATATTTTTAAGCTTGCTTCTTGCAATCAGTTGCTTATCGGTAGGTTCAATAAACGCATTTGCAAATACTAAAAAGACTGCGCAGGAAATCTATTTGAATTCAAGCGCTGCAGTTTGGGGCGACTTGGGAAATAAAGCATATGTTGAATTTACTCCGTCTTATACCGGCTCATTTGAATTTTATTGCTTTAATCAAAGCTATGGCGGTAATATTATGGCGTCGATAGAAGATTTCAGCGGTGAAACATATAACACCGTGCTTAATGATAATAACCCAAATCTTATTTGTGCCGCTACACTTGAAGCCGGTAAAACATATTACTATGTGCTTGAATCGGCATCTGTGTCTTTTTCAAATGTAGTAAGTGTAAGAAATCATAATCACGATTTCAGCTTATATAATTCATATCCTGCTCATTATGACCAATACGACAGCGCACAAAATTATGACGGTTATGTTGAAAGCATATGCACATATTGTCCGGAATACATAAAAACTGCCAGCTTTCCTGCTGTATCAAGCGTAAAAGCCAAGACCAAATCTTTCACATATAATAAGAAAAAGAAAACTACTTCAGTTAAGGTTTATGACAGAATGGGAAATGTTGTTTCTCCGTCAAATTACACCGTAAGTTATAAAAACAATACCAAGCCGGGATATGCAACTCTTACAGTTAAATTTAAAGGCAATTACTCAGGTACTGCGACAATCAGACTCACCATTAAGCCGAAAAAGGAAAAACTTTCTTCGCTTAAAAGCACAAAGAAAAAGAAAATAACTGTTAAATGGAAAAAGGATAAAACCGTAACAGGCTATCAAATTCAATATTCAACATCAAAAAAATATGCTAAAAAATCAACTAAAACAGTAACAATAAGCAAGAAAAGCACTACTTCAAAAACTATTTCCAAGCTTAAATCAAAGAAAAAGTATTATGTAAGAATTCGTGCATATAAAAAATCTGCAGGAAAGAAGATATACGGTGCTTGGTCTAAAACAAAAACTGTTAAAGTTAAATAAAAATTGAGCGTTTAAAAAATATAATTATTATAAATATCCGCTTGAATCGTCTATTATATTATGATAGAATCAAAGTGCTATATGATTTTAAATAAAGGAGGTAAAAATATGCAAATGACTTTTCGCTGGTTCGGTAAAGACCTTGATACCGTATCACTTGAGCAAATCAAGCAAATTCCGGGTGTAGTCGGCGTTGTTCCTGCTCTTCATTATCTTCCTGCCGGGGAAGCTTGGGAAATGGAAGACGTGCAGAAAATGTATGATGAAATCACATCTGCCGGGCTTACAATGGAATGTATCGAAAGCGTAAATGTTCACGAGGATATAAAGCTTGGTTTACCTACAAGGGACAAGCTTATTGAAAATTATAAAACATCAATCAGAAATCTTGCAAAGGTTGGGGTTAAAGTAATTTGCTATAACTTTATGCCTGTTTTTGACTGGACAAGAACAGACCTTTATATGCCTTTGCCTGATGGTTCAACCTGCCTTAGCTATGACGGTAAGCAGGTAGAGGGCAAATCACCCGAAGATATGTTTAAAGAGATTGATGATAACTCAAACGGATATGCTATGCCGGGTTGGGAAACTGAAAGAATGGGTGAAATTAAGGAGCTTTTTGAAAAATATAAAAATGTAACTGCCGATGATTTGTGGGCAAATCTTAAATATTTTCTTGAAGCTATTATGCCTACTTGTGAGGAATGTGATGTCAAAATGGCAATACATCCGGATGACCCGCCTTGGGGTATTTTTGGCCTTCCTCGTATTATCACAAGCAAAGAAGCTGTTGAAAAGCTTCTTGATATGGTTCCGAGCAAGTACAACGGTTTAACTCTTTGCACAGGCTCACTCGGCGCAAGCCCTAAAAATGATATGGTTGAAATTATTAAAGCCGCAGGGGATAGAATTTATTTTGCTCATCTTCGCAATGTTTCAATCAATGACAGGTGGTTTAACGAAACTGCACACGAAAGTGATTATGGTTCACTTGATATGTATGAAATAGTTAAAGCTCTTCAAGAGGTTGGGTTTGACGGATATATTCGCCCTGACCACGGCAGAATGATTTGGGGTGAAGTTGCACGCCCGGGTTACGGACTTTATGACAGAGCATTGGGCGTAAGCTATCTCAACGGACTTTGGGAAGCTGTTGAAAAAAGCAGAAAGGAAAAATAAACATTATGTTTAAACACGAGAATTTAAAAGGTAAAGTTGCTGTTGTTACAGGCGGCGGCGGTGTTCTTTGTGCCGCATTCGCAAAAACCCTTGCTAAACAGGGTTGCAAAGTTGCAGTGCTTGACCTTAATGAAGAAGCAGCAAAAAAATGTGCTGATGAAATCAATGCAGACGGCGGCGAAGCTATTGCAGTCGGATGTAATGTTCTTGAACTTGAATCAATGGAAAACGCAAGAAAAGTCATCAATGAAAAATTAGGCTCTTGCGATATTCTTTTAAACGGTGCAGGCGGAAACAACCCGAAGGGAACTACTACAAAAGATACTCTTGAAAAAATCGACCTTGTTCAAAAGGATGAAAATGTAAAAACTTTCTTTGACCTTGACCCTAACGGTATCAGCTTTGTATTTAACCTTAATTTCCTCGGCACACTTATTCCTACTCAGGTATTTGCCAAGGATATGGCTGAAAAGCAAAAGGGTACTATCATTATGATTACCTCTATGAATGCATTTAGGCCGCTTACCCGTATTCCTGCTTACAGTGCCGCTAAAGCCGCTGTTAAGAACTTTACCGAATGGATGGCAGTTCACTTTGCTCCGCTCGGAATCAGAGTGAATGCGATTGCACCGGGCTTTTTCTCAACAAAGCAGAATGCAGCTCTTCTTTGGAATGAGGACGGAACACCTACTGAAAGAACAGGCAAAATTCTTGCCGCTACACCAATGGATAGATTCGGCGAACCTGATGAACTTTCAGGTACACTTCTTTTCCTTTGCGATGATACTTATTCAGGCTTTATTACAGGTGTTAATATTCCTGTTGACGGCGGTTTCAACGCTTATTCGGGCGTATAAAAAACAAGAATATTATTATGGGCGAGTTGATTTGCAATTCGCCCTTTTTTAAAATCGGGTGATGAAAAATGGATAAAAGCAAAAAGAAAAAAACCTTGCTCATTGTAATATCGGCTTTGATTGTTGCAATTATAGCGGCGGTGCTTTATATAATTTTCGGTGTTATCGGAATTGACGGAAAAGTTGAATACAGGCAAAGCGAAAAGGTAAATGCCAATGTCAGCGGCAGTAATGTCACCGTGCTTGATAATAATGTGAATTACCAAACTATAAACGGATTTGGTGCGTCTGCTTGCTGGTGGAGCCAGGATGTAGGCTCGTGGGATAATGCAAGTGATATTATGCAGGCACTTTATGATGATGACAAGGGAATAGGACTTAATATTTACCGCTACAATCTCGGCGCAGGTTCAAAGAATGATAGTCACATATTGACTAAAAACCGCCAAACCGAATGTTTTTTAAATGCTGACGGAACATATAATTTTAATAATGATAAGAACGCACAGCAGTGCCTGGAACTTGCAAAAAAATATGCCGGCAAGGATATGCGCTTGACTCTGTTTTGCAACAGCGCTCCCGTGTATTTAACAAAAAACGGTGCGGCATACTGTACCCCATATAAAAGTGATGATGAACAGTGGGTTTCAAATCTTGATAAATCAAATTACAAGGCATTTGCCGATTTTTGCTATAACAGTGCCGATTACTTTGTGAAAAAAGGCTACCGTGTTACAAGCGTTTCGCCTATAAATGAGCCGCAGTATAATTGGGCGGCTTGGTATAATGATGATAATACTTATTCCGTTAATCAAGAGGGGTGCTATTATTCCAAATATGAAGCAAGAGATTTGCTTAAAACTTTTGTTAAAAAATTTAAAGGCAGTGAGCTTGATAAAAGCGGAGTAAAAGTATCAATGTTTGAATCCGGTGCTATGGAAGGGCAAGGCAGTACAGCAATGGCATATATGGATTGCATTTTGGGCAAAGGGCCAAAATATGTTTTCAAAAATGCCGGTCTTCGCAAATATTTTGACGAAGTGAGTATGCATTCTTACTGGTCAGATACAGATACTAAAAAAGCCACGGCAGATTATATTTCTGAAAAATATTCAAAATATAATGTTGCGTCTACTGAATATTGCCAAATGACTACCGATGAAAACACAGGTGTGTTTGACCTTATTTCCAAAGCGAAAAAAGGTACTAACGGTACTACAATTAAGTACGGTGTTGCAATGGCAAATAAAATTGTGGATGATTTAACTCTTTTAAACGCTACCGAATGGGATTGGTGGACTGCCTGTTCCTACGGTGTGTATACCGACGGTCTTATTTACCTTGATGAAGATAATCACGAAAATCTCGATTTTTCAAAAAGATATTACTGTCTCGGCAACTTTTCAAAATTTATTAAAGAGGGCGCAATCAGAATTGCCTGTTCATCAGGTGTTGAAAATGTAAAAAGCGTTGCTTTTGTTAATGAAGACGGTTCAACAGTTGTAGTATATGTAAATAACAACGAAAAAAAGGTTAAAACAGTACTTGACTGCACAGGTGATTACAGCGTTTATACAACCGATAAGGATAACGATATTGCCAAAACAGATTTTGGCACAGCAAAAAAACTTGATGTTTCGCTTCCTGCTTCAAGCGTAGTTACCGTAGTTTACGATTAAAATTTAATTTGTATAACTTAACACCCCAAGGGCAATAATACCCTTGAGGTGTTTTTTATGGCTACAAAAGATAAACCAAATAATAAAAATTTAAGAGCTTTATTTTCAGTGATTTGCCTTTGCATTGTTGCACTTGGCTTGATTGTTTATTTTTCAACCCAGTCTTCGCACACAACAGATGTAAACGAAGCTACTACCGTGGTTGAAAAAGCTAAAGAAAAAAAGGTTACCACCACAAATAATACGCAGTTAACCACCGCAAGCCAAACCGAAAAGCAAACAACTAAAAAGCAAAATTCAAAAAAGCCGACTACCGTAACATCAACCGAAGTATCTACTATGTCATCAAGCGATACTAATATTCCTTATAAATCGTTTTACAAATATCCTTGCGATGAAGCGGTGCTTTTGGGTTACAGTGAAGAACTTGTTGAAAATAAAACAATGAAAGATTACAGGGCGCATACAGCGGTTGATTTTAAAGCTAATAAGGGCAGTAAAGTGCGTTCGATTAACGATGGGCTTGTATTAAGCGTAAGCAAAGACGCTATGCTTGGCACCGTGATTGAAATTGACCACGGCGGCAAACTTGTTGCAAGGTATTGCGGTATGGATACCGTAAATGTATCAGAGGGCGATTATGTAACTATCGGCGAAACTCTCGGTACGCTCGGTACAACTCCATTTGAAGAAAAGAGCGAAGCACACCTTCATTTTGAAACGCTTTTGGATAATAAGTATGTCAACCCGCTTGATGTAATGGGAAAAACAGAATAGCTTTTGAAAAAATAAACAAAAAATAGGCGAGCAGTGAAACCCCGATGATTTTTAGGGGCAAATACTGCTCGCCTTTGCTTTTATAGATTATTCGTTTGTATCTGCATTTTGATTTTCCGGCTCGCTTGAAACCGCTTCATCATTTACAGGCGGCTGATAATATTCTGCCTTTTCCTGCTCGTTATTTGCATATGACGGGTATGAACCGCTTTGTGTAGGTTCATTTTCACTTGGCACATTTGCAGGAGTATAAAATGGTGATGTATTTTGCTCGCCTGCATTTTCATTTGCAGCGGTTTGTGCTGCTCCGGTATCAGATGTGTGCTGCTGTGGGTTGTAGTAATAAGCGTTTGCACTGTCGTTTTGATTAGCTGTGTACTGCTCATTGGTATTTTGTGCAGGGTTATAATAATTTCCCGCACCGGCAAAAGCATATTTGTTTGCCTTTTCCTCTTGTGAAAGGAAGTCGTCTTCCGTAATTCTGCCCTCTTGCAAAGCTCTTATTTTGAAGTTTTCATAATAGAGTGCTTGGGTAGTTAAATAATAAGGAATTGCATATATGCTCGCAATGCCGAAGGAGATACCGCAGAGTATCCACCAGCCGATAAAGCTTAAGTCAAGTGCAAAAAGCTCACTCCTGTTGCCGGCAACCATCTTTTTAGATAGCTTGAGAGCCTCCATAGGCTTCAAATTCGGGTTTTCACACATAATCTGGAATGAGAAGTATGAACTGTAATTATACACGATACCCGGGATTATGAAGAGGAAACACCAAAGCGTTATAAACACGGTTCTTAAAATTGAAACAACAAGCTTTTTACCGTATGTTGCGTCAAACGATACTTTGAATATGTTTTTGATTTCTTCACCGAGTGAAAATTGCTCACTCGGGTCACGCTTAATGAGAATTACATAAAAACCTAAAAGTGAAACAAGAAGCGGAGAAAGCACGATTGAAAGAACGGTAAGCCCTCTAATTCCTGTATCGGAAAAATAACCTATGCTTGAAGTGTTAACGGATGTGTTGGTAATGCCGGTGTCACTGCCGTTATAGCTTTGGCCGAAGCTTTCAATAGGATTGTCGCTTGAGCTGTCACCGTCATCGTAGCTGTCATCATCATCGTAGCTGTTGTCGTTATCATCACTTTGCTCGCCGTTAAAGTATTTAAAAAAATCTTCAGGTGTGTTTCGGTTAGAATTATCACTGTAACCGTTGCTGTTTTTCGGGCCGAAGAGGTTTTCAATATCATCACTGTCGGTGTAAACATTTACTCCTATGGTTAAACCCTGGGTTAAAAAAATTACAATTGCACTTAAAACAAACAGGGCGAATATTTTGTCTTTAATGATTTGCTTAGCTTGCGATTTTACCAAGCTTCTGTTGATGTTATTCATAATTTTATCCTCCTTTGAAAGATAAATTAAAACTCAACCTTTTCCTCGATGAATTTTACAAGTTCGTCAATCGGAAGTCTAACCTGCTCCATAGTATCACGATCACGAACGGTTACGCAGTTATCTTCAACTGAATCAAAGTCGTATGTGATGCAATACGGAGTACCGATTTCATCTTGGCGGCGGTATCTTTTGCCGATAGAGCCTGCGTCATCATAATCAATGTTGAATTTCTTTGAAAGCATAGCAAAAACTTCTGTTGCCTGCTCGTTAAGCTTCTTTGAAAGCGGAAGAACCGCTGCTTTAAACGGAGCAATTGCAGGGTGGAAGTGCATTACTATTCTCTTGTCATTCTTTTCTTCATCAAGCATTTCTTCATCATAAGCTTCTGTAAGAAGTGCAAGGAATAAACGCTCAACACCAAGTGAAGGCTCAATAACATAAGGTACATATTTTTCGCCTGTTGCCTGGTCAAAATATTCAAGGTTTTTGCCGCTTGTTTTGATATGCTGTGTGAGGTCGTAGTCTGTTCTGTCAGCCACACCCCAAAGTTCGCCCCAGCCAAATGGGAATTTGTATTCAAAGTCGGTTGTAGCTTTGGAATAGAAGCAAAGTTCTTCAGGGTCGTGGTCACGAAGTCTGAGGTTATCTTTGTTGATGTTAAGAGAATAAAGCCAATCGCGGCAGAAGCTTCTCCAATAATCAAACCACTCAAGGTCAGTACCCGGCTTACAGAAAAATTCAAGCTCCATTTGCTCAAATTCTCTTACACGGAAGATGAATTTGCCCGGAGTAATTTCGTTTCTGAATGATTTACCTACCTGTGCTACACCGAAAGGAATTTTCTTTCTTGTAGTTCTCTGCACATTTGCAAAGTTTGTAAAAATACCCTGTGCAGTTTCAGGGCGAAGATAAATTTCGTCTTTTGCATCCTCTGTTACACCCTGGAAAGTTTTAAACATAAGGTTGAATTGGCGAATATCCGTAAAATTATGCGCACCGCAATTTGGGCAAGGAATGTTATGCTCCTTAATATAAGCAGACATTTCCTCATTGCTCCAGCCGGCAACATTTGTGCCGTCAAAGCTTTCAATCAAATCGTCTGCTCTGTGCCTTGTTTTACATTCACAGCAATCCATAAGCGGGTCGGAGAATCCGCCGAGGTGGCCTGATGCAACCCAAGTTTGCGGGTTCATAAGAATAGCACTGTCAAGCCCTACATTATATGGGTTTTCCTGAATAAATTTCTTTCTCCAGGCTTTTTTGATATTTTCTTTAAGTTCAACACCGAGTGGGCCGTAATCCCATGTATTTGCAAGACCGCCGTAAATCTCTGAACCCGGGTAAACAAAACCTCTACCCTTGCAAAGAGCAACAAGCTGGTCTAAAGTTTTTTCTGAATTATCCATTGTATTTTCCTCCGTTAGTTATATACACATTATTTTACTATGTTTTTGTTAATAAGTCAAATACATATTATTAAAATAAAAAAGGAAAAGTGTTTGTCACTTTTCCTTTTTAACGAACCTAATTTATATATTATAATTACCAGCCCAAACGCATAATTGTAAGTGTGCATTTGCCTGTTCCGTATTTATAGCATGCTTTGTGTCCTTCAGGTGTAAATATATCTACTCTGCCTACGCTTGAAAGGCCTGAACCGCCTCTGTCAACTACTGTGTAGTTTGTTCCGTCAATATTTACTATTGAACCCATAGGCAACCAGTTACAAGCAATGTAGTACGGGTCTTTCATTCCGTTTGATACACGCTTGCCGCTTGCAGTTCTACCTGTACCTGTACCGCAAGTGCCGCAAGCACAGTAGTGTGTGTATCTGCCTGAAATTACTTGGCCTACTTTGTATCCCTTTTTATTCTTTACTCCGTTAGTCTTGACCTTGGCACCGTCTGTTTCCTTTGTGCCTACTTTTACTACCTCGCTTTTAGCTTTGGTAATAACATCTTTGTCAATAACTTTCTTAGTCTTTTTCTTACCATTTACATATTTTACTTGATAAGTTACATTGGCTTTGCCTTTTTTACCTTTTTTTACTACGGTTTCAATGCCTTCGTAAACATCATCATTTTCTTTTTCAATGGTGCCGTATTTAACGCTTTCTTTTTTGGTAACTTCCTTGTATGTTACACGGTTAACAGTTACCTTGGTTTTTTTTGTAATCTGCTTATTTACAGATGGGGTAGTGTAATCATCACCGCCAAGTGTAACATTTGCTACATCAAGAAGTGTCGATACAGTTCCGTCTACAACCGGTACTTTGTATATTTCACCGTCAACCTTAAGTGTGGTTGTTTTAGATGATATATACTTAATTTCCATACCGTCTGTAACAATATCATTAAGTGAGCAGTTAAGAGTAACTTTTTCGGTGTTAAATCCGATTTCGTCAAGTGCTTCCTTAACTGTGTCACCGTATACGCTGTATGTGTTTGTTACTCCATTGAATTCAACATTTATGTTGTTAAGTCTGTCAATTTTAATAACTCCGCCCTTACCTGCGTTAAAAGAGCTTATATCGAGTTTGTCTGTATCCTTCAATGTAACATTTGCTTGTGACAGGATTTCGATAGGTTCCGTTTCGTTTGTTGTAATTGTATAAGTGTTGTTATCAACTTTAATTTCAACAGTGTAGTTTGATACCATCTGTGCAAATGCAGTTGATGCAAAAATAATTATTGCTAACACAAACGCAATTACTGCCGTTACGACTTTGTGGCTTACGCCGCGTATGTCGCCGGTTGTTGATTGGTTAGTCATCTTAATCTCCTTTTGTGATAGAAATATTAGGGTTTCGCTTTGAAACATTGTTCCTAATACCGATACGAATGTAGCTACAAAAATTTCATATCGAGCAGAGTTGTTTTTTCTGCTTCACCGTTATTATTTCCTCGAGCGATTGCCATTATAGTGACAAATGCATAATGTGTCAATATTTCCGAAGATAAGATTTTGTATAATATGCACAAACGTTTTTAACATTGTAGTATGGTTACAAAACGGTTACACTATATCTTGTGGTTATATTCTTTAGCGATTTAGTGTGAAAAAGTATATTTTTGTAAAATCGTTAGAAATGCCACTTTAAATTCTTACAATTTGTAACATTTTATTTTACCGATTTTTAATAACTCAATATATTGTATAAAAAGTCTAAAAATTAAAAACACTACCCATTATATAGATATTGTACGACAGCCTAACAGTTAGGTAAAACAACAATTATTTCAAGCCAAAAAACAGTATATTTGTTCGATAAATAGCCTGAATACCGTTTGTTTTACCTAGATCGGAAGAG
>ERZ791861.1680-NODE-1680-length-10373-cov-4.401919_pt1 | contig 10373 bp, 5 predicted proteins | sample MGYA00510283_ERZ791861 | MGnify/ENA primary metagenome ERZ791861 (study PRJEB30046, sample SAMN00792074) | human gut metagenome | study: EMG produced TPA metagenomics assembly of the A metagenome-wide association study of gut microbiota in type 2...
ATCTGTGGTGAATTTGTGTATCTTTGCGACAAACACATGGAAATATGGATACAATAAACAACGATCTTACTAACTTATTGCAACAGATGGGTGTGCATAAGGAAAGCCTGGGCATAACCCAGCGTATTGTCATTATAGCAGGGATTCTGATCATTGCTTTTGTGGCAGATTATTTTTGTAGAAAAATAGTAGTTCCTACTATAAAGAAACTGACGGCAAGGACTCAGGCTACTTGGGATGATTATTTATTCAATGATGCTGTATTAGATAATATGTGTCATCTTATTCCACCTATTATATTGTATGTATTGCTTCCTTTTGCTTTTCCGCATGAACCTGTGACTTTGACATTCATTCTGAAGCTATGCTGGGTGTATATCACGGCTGTAGCCATGAAGTTGATTTGTTCTTTTCTGACTTCTCTCTATACCATTTCAAGCGAACATGAGAAACTAAAGAATCATCCTCTGAAAGGGGTATATCAGATGATAAAACTGATTGTGATTTGTGTAGGGGTGATCATTATAATCAGTACCTTGATTGATAAAGATCCTGTGAATATTCTTACCGGATTGGGTGCTTCTGCAGCTATCTTGATGTTGGTTTTCAAAGATACGATTATGGGGCTGGTAGCCGGAGTCCAGCTTTCTGCCAATGATATGCTCCGTCCGGGAGATTGGATTACCATGCCGAAATACGGAGCGGACGGTACAGTAATAGAAGTGACTCTTACCACTGTAAAGGTACGCAATTGGGATAATACTATAACTACAGTCCCACCTTATGCATTGGTCAGTGATTCGTTTCAGAATTGGCGTGGCATGAGGGAAAGTGGTGGACGCAGAGTGAAACGTTCTATTAATATAGATATGAATACGGTCCGTTTCTGTACACCGGAACAAATGAAAAAATTTGAAAAACAAGTCTGGATGTCAGGCTTTGAAAAGACAGGAAAGGAGGAGGTGAATCTTTATGTATTTCGTCACTATATGGAATATTATTTGCGTCATAATCCTCGGGTGAATACAGAATTGATTTTGATGGTGCGTCAATTACAACCTACGCCGCAAGGATTACCCATAGAACTTTATTTCTTCTCAGCCAATAAAGACTGGATTCCATACGAACGTTTGCAAGCAGAGGTTTTTGACCATTTGTTGGCTGTTCTTCCCGAATTTGGATTAAGGGTATTCCAAATTCCTTCAGGATTGGATGTGTTGTCTCTTTCTTCTCATTAATTATTTATAATCTCACTAGCGGAGAGGTACAGGAATCATCACATATTAACATGGATTACATCAAATTTATTGATTGTCAAAATGAATAATCCGTGTTAATATGTGAGAATGTACACTATTATACATGAAGTTCCAGTATAAACCGAGTTCCTTTTTTATAATCAGTGTCCAAAGTCAGTGTACCATTTAATTTATAAGCGATAAGGCTGCAAGTAGGCAACCCTAGTCCGTTTCCTTGCGTTAAATCGCGTATTTCTGCAAATGGCTTGAACAGTTTTTCACGTGCTTCAACCGGAATTCCCGTTCCCGTATCAGTTAGTATGAATTGATGTGTATGGGCGCTTCGTTTTTTGAATTCCAGTGAAATCTTACCACTTTTCGTATATTCTGCCGCATTGTTCAATAAATGGTTTAATATACGTTCCAATTCTTCTGCATTTGTCTTAATATTTACACGTGGAACATTTACCACTGCTTCTACTCCGGATTTGAAGTTTATTTTCGCTTTTTCCATAATACTTTCACACAATGTATTTATGTTCAGTTCCTTTAGCGGATAATGTTCTTCACGTGTTTCTTCCAATGAAATATACGTTTGGATAGCTGTCATCAGTTCTTTCAGTGCCTTGATGTTTTCATGTAATATTGGGGTGGATATTGTTTCCTTTGTTGCTTCATCTATTGTATTCAGACTTGGTTCAATTTGGGCGCTGATATTACCGATAAATTTAGACTTCTGCTCATTGTTTTCATTCGCTATCTGCAGGCTATGTTTCAATTTCTTTACTTGGCGGATATGTTTAAATAACAGGGTAGCTAAGAATAATAATCCGGCAGCCAATATGGCGGATAACACACATAGTGCAATGATAATAATTAGATTTGTGGTAATCTTGTCTTCTTTTTCCTGCAAAGTCTTTTGGCTGGTTTCATATTTTTGTTGCAGTGTGTTTAGTTCATTGGCTGTTTTTACTGCTTTTATGGAATCTTGCCATGAAGTATAAAGTTTTCTCATTGCAATAGCCAATGGGGCATTATTATTCTGTTCGGCATATCCCAACATGTCTTTATAGCATTGGTCTATTCCTTTTTCGTCTTTACCGGCAGAGCGCTTTTGGAATAAGATGTTGTAACATTCCAAGCTTTTGTCTGTCATACCGAAAGTTTGATAATAATTGGCTTCCGTCATTAGAAGCTCTTCTTGTAAAGAGTCTGATTTTAATTGGTCTGTATAGGAATGAAGTTGTTTCAATAGTATCTTGCATTGTTCTGTATTTTTTAGATTCGTATACATACGCAGGCGTTCTTTACCCACCATGAAACGTAATTTGTATTCGGGTGATTTTTTTTCTTGCTCATTATAATAAATCAATGCATCCATTTGTCGGCAAGTGGCAAAGGCTTCTTTATATTGCCTGTTTTGAGTAAAGAGCGTACTTATCCGTATTCCCTCTTCTACCGCTTTATTTATTTGCTTTTGTTCGGCATACTGAGTGAATTTTGCCCACTTTGTATTTAACTCTTGAATATTGACATCTGCCGGTTTGGCTGTAGTTTGTCCTTGCCCTGCAGCACAACAAAAGGCAAGTGCTAATGTTAGAAGAATTTTTTTCATTATTGAAACAGGTTTTCTGCAAATATAACCTTTTTTTAAGCAAAAAGTTTAGGGAAGTGCAACTTTTTTTCAGCTTCTAGCGTCTAAACAGTAAAACAATAACTTTTAAGCAGGACAGGCCATCTTGTAAAAAGAATAAAATCATAATATTTAAAATGAGAAAAATAGTAATGATAGCCATACTGGTAGTCAGTATGGTACAAGGAGTTTTTGCCCAACAAATAATTATAAAGGGCACTGTGAAAGACGCGACAAGCAAAAAGGCAGCAGAATATGTTAATGTAGTTTTACAAACAGCAGATTCGGTTTTTGTTGGAGGGACTACTACGAATGGTAAAGGCGATTTCTTGCTGAATAAGGTTTATGCAGGCAATTATTTATTGGCACTATCCTGTGTGGGGTATCGTACGCAATTCATTGTATTAGACGGAATTAAACAGAATATAAATTTAGGGGAAATTTTGTTGGAAGATGATGCTGTGGCTATGGAAGGTGTAACAGTTAGTGCTTCCGGACAGATCAGTCATTCGGATCGTAAGTTGATTTTTCCTTCTGAACGGCAAATGAAGGTTTCGACAAATGGAGTCAATCTGTTGCAACAGATGATGCTTCCCCGTATTCAGATAAACCCCATGAATAATGAGATAGGAGTGTTAGAGGGAGGAGAACTTCAGCTTCGTATTAATGGAGCGAAAGCAGAAGTTGAAGAGATTAAGGCATTACAGCCATCAGACATTATTCGAATAGAGTATCATGACAATCCAGGTTTGCGTTATGGTAATGCTGAGGTAGTGCTTGATTATATTGTCCGCCGTCCGGAAACGGGGGGAAACTTTGGAGTGGATTTGTCTCAGGGGATGAATGCCATGTGGGGAGAATATAATGTTTTTGGAAAAGTGAACCATAAGAAGTCGGAGTTTGGCGTTTCGTATTACATGGGACCTCGCGATTTCTATGGTATGTACCGGGATAATGAAGAGGAATTCCATTTGGCGGACGGAACGACATTACATCGTATAGAAGAAGGTGAACCGGGGCACGGATCTATGTTTATGAATAATTTAAGTATGAATTATAATTTGCAGCAGACCGAAAATTCATTGTTCAGTGCTACTTTTCGTTTGAGAAGTAATAGCCAGCCGCATTGGAATTATCAAGGAGTATTGACTAATATTGCCGATTCTGATGATAAGGTGGATATGATAGACCGTACTAAAGAAAGTTGGTCTCGTCCTTCGTTGGATCTTTATTATCAACAGGGATTGAAAAATAAGCAACTTTTGGTATTCAATGTGGTCGGTACTTATAATAAGGAAAAATCACGCCGTTTGTATCAAGAAAGTTTGCAGGATGAGTTGTTGACTGATATTAATAATAATGTATTGGGAGATAAATATTCTCTGATTGGGGAGGCTGTTTATGAGAAGCAATTTTCTAAAGGAAATTCCTTGAGTTTCGGTTTGCGCCATACTCAGTCTTTTGCCAATAATGAATACCGTAACGGTCATTATTATGAAACGGATATGAATCAAGGGGATACATATGTTTATGGTGAATATAGAGGAAAGGTGAAAAAATTGGACTACAGATTGGGGGTAGGCGTTACTCGTTCTTATTATAAACAAAGTGGTGATGATTCGTATGAGAATTATAGTTTTAATCCCCGTTTGGTACTGCATTATGCATTACCGGGAAATTCATTTGTTCGTTGGAAATCCGATATCAGTAATGCTTCGCCGTCATTGGGGGATTTAAGTGCTGTAGAACAGATTGTGGATTCGTTGCAAATCAGACGAGGCAATCCGAACTTGAAAGCCTATTTGCGTTATCACACAGAGTTGACATACGAATGGCAGAAAGGTATATTTTATTCTAATCTTTGGGGAGCGTATGATTATCAGCCGAATGCCATTATGGACGAGAAGTATCAGGACGGTGACAAGATTGTACAGACATGGGACAATCAAAAGGATTGGCAGAAATTATCGGGGCGTCTGACTTTGCGTGTCGGTCCTATTAAGGATATGCTACAGTTCTCGTTTACCGGTGGAGTAAACCATTATATGAGTCATGGTAATACATATTCTCATATTTATACAAACTGGTATTGTAATGCTGAAGCATCCTTTAATTACAAGCAGTTCTCTCTTTACTGGCAGATGAATACTAACTGGAATAATTTCTGGGGGGAAACCTTGTCGGGGGGAGAGAATATTCAGGTATTGGTGATGTATTACACGCATAAGAATTTGCGTGTGGGGTTGGGCGCTTTCAATCCGTTTACGGATAATTATAAGCAACAGACTGAGAACTGGAATAAATATGCTTCTTATAAAAAAACGAATTATGTGAAGGAGAGCTCACAAATGTTTTTGGCAAGTGTTTCTTATAATTTCTCGTTTGGCCGTAAGTTTAAGACAGGTCAACGGAGGGTGAATAATAGTGATAACGATTCCGGAGTGATGAGTACCGGAAAATAAACAAGATAATCATTTGAATGAACTTAAGTTCATGGGGCAAGTAAGTTAAGTAACTTGACTCACGAACATAAGTTGCTTGGCTTACGAAGTTAAGTTCATAAATTTACCGGAATAATAGATATATTACCCTTAACAAAATCATATATGAAAATGAAAAAAAACTTGATTGATTATGAACTCCTGTGGGAGAAAATTACGGATTACGCAAAGGCCACCGGTAGAACGACTGCTCGTCCTGTACTTCTATTATATTATGTATTGCGAAGCCCCGAAACTCCTTCTTCGGATAAGATGTTGATTGTGGCGGCACTTTCGTATCTGGTATTGCCGATCGATTTGATTTCGGCTAAGCGGTTACCAATTATCGGCTGGATTGATGAAGCGGTATCTTTGGTTTATGCTTATAAAAAGGTGTGCCGCTATGTGACTCCTGAGATTGAATCAGAAGTGGATAATATATTGGAACGCTGGTTCCCGGAAGGAAAGTATGAGTTGATAGAAGAATAAATATTGTACTTGTCTTTGGGGAGTAAGGATGGGTAAATGGAGCATTTTAGGAATGGGCTTCGTCGAATTTCGGCGTGGCCCTTGCTGATTGTAGACAAAGGTAAATTGTAACTCCCCCCAAGGAACTTCATTTTGTCTGAGAATATGTGAGGTATGTAAAAGCGTTACAATATGTTTTGAGTCTTATTAATTCCCTATAATTCAATTATTAACATGACCTAAGTTCTCTTAGAACTTTATATTAAATATTGCTGCAAAGATATGAAAATATATTAAATATCAAAGAAATTGCAGATAAAATGTTGGATAATAAATAATTTTATTCTATTAAGCCTTACTTTTTGCTTGCCAAATCCAGCAAAACAACTCTTTTTGAGCGTTTTTATCTAAGTTCTAAGAGAACTTAGCATTTATGAACGTTAAATTAAAAAGTTTTTTTATGAAAAAGAGAGTTTTGTTTACGTTGGCTTGTCTATTCCTATGGACAGGTATGGCAATGGCTCAAGTATCCCGAATTACTGGAGTTGTAGTTTCGGCAGAAGACAATGAGCCGATTGTCGGAGCTTCGGTTCTTGTGAAAGGTACTACCCTTGGAACTATTACCGATATGAATGGCCGGTATAGTATAAACAATATTCCGGTCAATGCAAAATCTTTGGTAATATCGTTTGTCGGTATGAAAACACAAGAATTGGCTATAAAGGGTGGTGAGCAAAGAGTAGTGATGCAAAGTGATACGGAATTGATTGATGAGGTCGTTGTAGTGGCTTATGGTACACAGAAAAAATCATCTTTTACAGGAGCTGCTTCCACAGTAGGGGCCAAATCCATAGAGAAACGTGCTATCACTAATGTTACAGCTGCATTGGAAGGAAATGCTTCCGGAGTTCAGGTGACTGCTGCCACCGGACAACCTGGTGAATCTTCTTCTATCCGTATTCGTGGGTTTGGCTCAGTCAATGCATCCAATGCTCCTTTATATGTAGTGGACGGAACTATATACAATGGCAGCATAGGTGATATTAATCCTGCGGATATTGAGTCTATGACTATATTGAAAGATGCGGCATCTACTTCTTTGTATGGTTCAAGTGCGGGTAATGGTGTGATCTTGATTACTACTAAAAAAGGTAAAGAGTCAGGTGGAACAGGAGTAAACTTAACCATTAACCAAGGATGGTCAAACAGGGCTTATAAAGATTATAAAAAGGTGGGGATTTATGATTACTATCCTTTACAATGGGAGATGTTGAAGAACTCTTATATTACATCTGGTAAGGATGCTGCAACGGCGGCCTCATTGGCAACATCTAAAATTGGAAGTACATTGAAGTATAATCCTTTTGTTGGTGTCGCAGATGATGCCATTGTCGGAACTGATGGAAAACTGAATTCTTCTGCTGATGCATTGAAGTGGGGGGATGATTTGGATTGGGAAGATGCAGCTTTCAAGACCGGCTATCGTCAGGAATATAATTTGAGTTATAATACAAAAACAGAAAAAAGTGATACTTATGCTTCTGTTGGCTATTTAAATGATGATGGTTATATGATCAAGACTGACTTTGAACGTTATTCTGGTCGTTTGAATTATAATGTGTATCCTACTAAATGGTTCAAGACTGGTTTGAATTTGGGAGTAACGCGTACGGTATCCAATTATTCAACTTCAGATTCGGGAAATTCGAGTTCATATAGTAACCTTACCCGTTTTATTCGTACCATGGCTCCTATATATCCCGTTCATAAACATGATTTGGAAACCGGTGCTTATTTGGATGCTAATGGTAAGGCAACTACTGATCCGGGTGAATATATTTATGATTATGAAGGAACTCGCTTGTCGAATAATGGACGTGATGCGATAGCTGAAACAGAGTTCAATCAACGTGAACTGGTGCGTGTTAATCAGACTGGACATACTTATCTCACTTTGACTCCGGTTGAAGGGTTGAACCTTACAGCCAATTACTCTATCAATAATATTGATTATCGTCGTAAAGTCTATGAAAATCCTTATGTGGGCGATGGCACTGCCGGACCGGGTCGTTTGAACCAAATGTCTACCCGAACGCTGACTCAGACCTTCAATCAATTGATAACTTATAGCAAGTCTATCGGAAATCATAACTTTGACGTTCTTTTGGGACATGAAAACTATTCTTATAAGTATGAGTATTTATATGGCATGAAGACCCAGGAAACAGTTTCGGGCATGTATGAATTTGGTAATTTCGTAAATATCAGTTCACTTAGCTCCTATACGAACACCTATAAAAAGGAAGGTTACTTTGGCCGTATCAATTATGATTATGCGCATAAATACTACGCTTCACTTTCTTATCGCCATGATGGTTCCTCGCGTTTTGCAAAAGAGAACCGATGGGGGAATTTCTGGTCGTTCGGAGCAGGCTGGAGAATTAGTGAAGAGGCATTTATGAAGGATGTGAAATGGGTGAATAACTTGAAATTACGTGCTTCTTACGGTGAAACAGGTAATGATAATATATTGGATAGTGATGGTGATCCTGATTATTATCCTTATCAGACCTTATATGGTTTGGGATATAAGAATGGCTCAGAAGCTGGAGCCTACTTCACGGTGATAGCCAATCCCTCATTGAAATGGGAAACACAGATATCTACGGATATTGCTCTTGAATTTGGTTTGTTTGACCGTTTGACGGGTACTATTGAATATTTTAAGAAAGATTCCAAGGATTTGTTGTTTGATGTTTCCCAGCCTGCTTCTGTCGGAGTAACATCCATTATACAGAATATCGGTAAGGTTACTAATTCAGGAGTGGAAATAGAGTTGGATTATAATGCATTTAAAAATAAAGATTGGAGTGTATCAGTTGGGGCCAATGCTACTTTTGTGAAGAATAAGATCAAGAACCTGCCGGCTACAATGAAAGAAAATGGATATATCAGTGGCTCTAAAAAGTGGTTGGAAGGAAAGTCCATTTATGAATTCTGGCTTCGTCAATGGCATGGGGTAGACCCTCAGACCGGTGATGGTTTATATGTGGCTGATGTAAGTAAATATAATCAAGGGAATATCGGAACAGGGGATGGAAACATTACGCAGAGCCAGTTTGATGAGTATAAAAAAACAGTAGTGACTATTGATGGTAAGGAATTGACCAATTCGTATACTTATGCTAAATACGACTTCAGCGGTTCTTCTATTCCTGATGTGTATGGTGGGTTTAATGTCAGAGTTAGTTATAAGAACTTTGATTTGGCTGCTGTATTCTCTTACCAGTTGGGCGGTCAGATTCTGGATACTAATTATGCTACCATGATGAGTATGACTGAATTTGGTTATGCACAAAGTCCGGATTTGTTAAAAGCATGGAAACAGGCAGGGGATATTACTGAGGTTCCCCGTATAGACAATAGTGCGGCTCATACCACGAATATTGGTCAGTCTTATTCAACTCGTTGGCTTACCAGCTCGGATTATCTTAATTTAAGATCTGTCACTATTGGCTATCAGCTCCCAAAAACTTGGTTGAGCAAAGTGATGCTTAAGAGTGCCCGTTTGAATCTGACTGCGGAAAACTTGTTCATGTTGAAAGCCCGTCAGGGATTGAACCCGATGGCCAACTATTCCGGTGTAACTTATAATGAGTATATGCCGTCCCGTAATATCACGTTAGGGCTTAATGTTTCATTCTAAAAATAAAAGAATTATGAGATCAATTAAAAATATAACATTAGGATTAGCGACAGTTGGAGTAATGTCTCTATCCGGTTGTGCCGGTGATTATCTGGATACCATTCCGTCTACCTCTGTTTCAGAAACGACAATAAACACCTCGTTGGACAATCTTTATATAGCATTGAACGGAATTCATAAAGAGATGGTTTCTCAGGAAAGCGGATATCAGTGTCTGGGCGGTGAACCCGGTTTTATGATGTCACGTGATGCAGAGGCTGATGATATGAATTGGCAGACAAATACATGGATGAAGGCGGCCTATTTAGGATGGCAATGCAATATGAATGAAACGAATGGTTATAATTATAAGTTCTGGCAGATTTATTATCAATGGATTCTGAATGCCAATAAAATTTTGGCGGGTTTGGAGGAAGTTGAAATAACTAGCCAGGAATTGTTTGACCAGATAAAGGGAGAAGCTTTATGTATCCGTGCTTGGGCTCATTTTAATTTGGTCCAGCTTTATGCAAAACGTTATGAAGCCGGCAAGGATAATACACAGGATGGAATTCCTTATCGTGAAAAAGCTGTGGCCGAAGAGCAGGCACGTAATTCCGTAGAAGATGTTTATGCTAAAATCAATAATGATTTGGATGAGGCTTGTATACTTTTGAGTGGAATAAAAGTAAATGATGTCAATCATTATAGCGAGATGGTGGCATGGGGATTGAAGGCACGTGTAGCATTGGCCATGCAAGATTATAATAATGCGGCGGTTTATGCAGGGAAGTCTATTTCTTTAGCTGAAGCAGGTGGTCACCGGTTGATGACTGGCAGTCAGTTGAATTGTGGGTTTGCCAATATCA
>ERZ791861.1697-NODE-1697-length-10294-cov-1.730735_pt1 | contig 10294 bp, 9 predicted proteins | sample MGYA00510283_ERZ791861 | MGnify/ENA primary metagenome ERZ791861 (study PRJEB30046, sample SAMN00792074) | human gut metagenome | study: EMG produced TPA metagenomics assembly of the A metagenome-wide association study of gut microbiota in type 2...
GTCGGTACTTACATTAAGCGCAACGGCAATAGCGGCGAGCACCGGCAAGCTCATCTTTGTGTTGCCTGTTTCGATATGGCTCATATGAGTTTTAGAAATGTTAATTTTCTCTGCCAAGGTCTCTTGAGACAGGTTCAATGCCCTGCGATATTTTCTTATTCTCTGTCCTATTGCATAATAATCCACAAAAATCGCCCATTTCATTAAATTATACTTGAATTATATAGGCAGTTGTGCTATTATTAAATAAACTATATAGGCTATAATGTGCCTATATAGTTAAAATTTGTATTAAAAAAAGGAGAAACACAGAATGAACAAGAGAATTAAACATTTATTGGCTTTTGTTATGGTAGTTATATTAGTGATAACAGCTATCCCGATCGGTATTTCAACCAACGCAAAAGCCGCAACGAACGGACATACACAGGCAGATGCAGTTGCATGGGCTATTTCGCAAACAAATAATCCACGGGACTACGATGGAGTTAATGGGGTTCAGTGTGTTGATTTAATAAGAATGTACTATGTGTTTTTAGGCTATTATCAAGTGCAAGGATCTGGATGTGATTACGCAACAAACACTATCCCTTGCTCAACATGGAAAAGGTTATCGTATTATTCAGGGTTTATTCCTCAACCCGGCGATGTCGCTGTATGGACTTATGCATCAAGTTCAAGCGGTCATGTTGCAATAGTAACCAATGCAGATTCTTCGGGATTTTCAGTGGCTGAATTTCTTGGTTCGACGCATACGGGAAGAACGCATAGATATTCATATTCATACGGAACACTAGCTTGCTTTATCAGACCTGATTTTAATAAAAAAACCGAAGTAGCACCTACATATGCCAAAATTTCTACAGATAAGTTAAACTATGCTGTTGACGAACCAGTTTATTTTACATTTGAGTCAGATGGCGATTTAAACAATTTGTGGATTTATTGTCCGGATGGTAGTGTTTTAACGTATAAAGATGTTGGCACTTCATGTGAGCTTGCCTTTGGAATGTCAGGATTTTTTGAAGGTCTTGTTCAGACCTGGAACGGAGTGGGAAATGTAAGTAGTCAGCGAATTAGTTGGTATGTTGGAAAACCACAATATTCATATATTACTGTTAATAAAAAATGTTTTGATTTTAACGAAAAAATAGAATTTACTTTTGATACAGCTGCTCGTGGGGACTGTAATACAATATGGATTTACAAGCCGAATGGTTCATCAGAGTATCATCAAAATGTTAGTAACAATTTCACTATTTCTTTCTCTCAAGCGGGAAGTTATGAGGCGCTCGTTGAAGCGTGGAACGATATCGGAAGTTGTATAAGCGAAAAGGTAAGTTTCGTTATCGGAAAATACGAGATTAAATATAATGTATCAGGTTATAAGAACCAAACAAAGTATTTTAATGAAACAATCGGTATTAGCTCTACCAAGCCGACAGGCAAGAGCTTTACGGTCAGCTACAATGCTAACGGCGGAAATGTTTCTTCTTCAAGCAAGAGTGTTTCGCAGACCTTTACAAATTGGAACACGGCTGCTAACGGAAGCGGCACGGCATACAATGCAGGCGCAACATACAGCACAAACGCAAGCGTAACGCTTTACGCACAGTATGCAAATCCTTCAATCGGTTCTCTTCCGACTCCGACACGCTCGGGTTATGCCTTTGATGGTTGGTACACTGCCGCAAACGGCGGAACAAAGATTACCGACTCGACAAAGGTGACGGCAAACACGACCATATATGCACACTGGACAAAGAATGCTGAAGCAAAAGCAGTTGTTAAAGATGTCAAAATCGAGCACAACGCTACACTCAACTATAAATCGACATACATGCTTTCGCCCGAAATTACAGCGGACAAGGGTGCAAAGTACACGGTGAAGTATTCATCATCTAATACAAAAGTTGCAACGGTTGATGAAAACGGCAAGATTTACGGTGCAAAGAAGGGTAATGCAACAATTACCTGCACCGTTACCGACAGTTACGGAAACGTTGTAACGGACAAGTGCAACGTCAATGTTGATTATTCAGGCTCACAGTGGTTTATCATCATTGTCCTCTTCGGTTGGATTTGGTACATCTAAATAATATTTCGGCCGTTCCGAGAGGGGCGGCTGTTTTTTCATAAAACGCTTTGATATCACCCTCCCGAATGAAGCATTGCACCGCTTGCGTTTTGAAAAAATATTTTTCCCGAAATTCAAAAAATGTGTTGACATACCATGCGGACGGTGCTACAATAAGGCTGGCGGTTAGCGACGGCTAACTAACATAATTATAAGTGGTTATTATAATCCGATATTTATTATATTCAAGGAAGCGTGCAGACAGCTTACGGGTTGTCTGTTAAATAAAAAATTACAGTTAGCATAAGCTAACAGGATGTGAGGGATTTATGGCTATTGTTGAATTTAAAAATGTCAGCCGTGTTTATCAAAGCGGCGATCATCAGCAGAAAGCATTGGATAACGTCAGCATGAAGCTTGACGAAGGTAAATTTGTTGTTGTACTCGGTCCGAGCGGTGCGGGAAAAAGCACATTGCTCAATCTTTTGGGCGGCCTCGACAGCCCGACAGACGGTAAAATTTTTGTTGAGGGCAAAGATATCTCCACCCTTTCGGACAACGAGCTTGCCGAATACAGAGCGGAAAAGGTCGGCTTTGTATTCCAGTTTTACAACCTTGTCCCTACGTTGACTGTTCACGAAAACGTTGCACTCGTCAAGGAGATTGCACCAAATTCGCTTTCGGCAACAAAGATGATTGAAGAAGTCGGTCTTTCCGACCATTTGAAGAATTTTCCGTCTGAGCTTTCCGGCGGTGAACAGCAAAGGGTTTCCATTGCCCGTGCTCTTGCGAAGAATCCGAAAATTCTTCTTTGTGACGAACCGACGGGTGCGCTCGACTCGGAAACGGGTGTTATGGTACTCAAGCTGCTTCTTAAAATGGCTCGTGACTACGGTAAAACAATTGTAATAGTTACCCACAACCAAAACATTGCTAAAATGGCCGATGTGGTTGTTCGGGTTAAAAACGGAAAAATCGTTTCGCAGGAGGAACAAAAAAATCCCGCCTCTGCCGACAGTATCGACTGGTAAAGGGGTGACGATATGTTATTCAAAAAACTATGGAGAACGATGGGTCTTTACCGTGCACAATTTATCTCGATGATTATTATGATTGCTATAGGCACGGGAATCTTTGTCGGCTTCAATATGGAATGGTACAGCATTGAGGGTAATACTTCGTCTTTCTTTGAGAAAACAGGCTATGCCGATTTCAGGATAATCTCCGAAAAAGGCTATTCCGCCGCCGACCTGAAGAAAATATCAGATATTGACGGAGTTGACAATGCAGGACGCTATGTCAGCATTGCCGCCGACATTAAGGAGAGAAAAGATGACGCCGTTGCGCTCACGGTAACAACGAACGAAAAGGTTTCGGGAGTGCTTATAACGGACGGCGAGAAATATGATGAAAAAAGCACAGACGGCATATGGCTTTCCGACAAATATGCCGAGGCAAACGACCTCAAGATCGGTGACAGCATAACTCTTGCTTACAAAGGCATTGAGATGAAAGGCGTTATAAAAGGTCTTGTCAAAGCAGGCGAACAGCTTATATGCGTTCGTGATTCGAGCCAGCTTATGCCCGACTACAGCACGTTCGGCTTTGCCTATATCTCGCCTGTTATGTACGAAAAAACAATCGGCAGAGACTATTATCCGCAGATAAACGTTGTTTCATCAATGTCTAAAAAAGACTTTACGGAAAAAGCGGATGACGCTCTCGGCAATACTGCCATGATTCTCGCCAAGGACGAGTCCGCTTCATATTCCAATGCTCACGGTGAGGTCGAAGAAGGACAGACAATGGGTTCGATTTTACCGACATTGTTCCTGCTTATTGCCGTTCTGACAATGGTTACGACGATGCACCGTCTGACCGCAAAAGAGAAAACGCAAATCGGCACACTCAAGGCGCTCGGCTTCAAGAACAGGCGCATTCTCAGGCACTACACTTCATATGCGTTTATGATAGGAATTATCGGTTCGGCAATCGGAGTGGGTCTCGGTTTTTTTATCGCATGGTATATTATGAACCCCGACGGAATGATGGGTACATACTTTGATATGCCCGAATGGAAGCTCTATATTCCGAGCTTCTGCTACTACATTCTTGCGGCAATAATTGTTGTTCTTACCCTTATCGGATTTCTCTCGGTCAGAAAGATGCTCAAAGGCACTGCGGCGGATGCGCTCAGGCCGTATTCGCCGAAGAAAATGAAGCCGATGATTATCGAAAGAACAAAGCTTTTCCATAAGCTTTCATTCGGCACACGGTGGAATCTGCGTGACATTGTTCGTCATAAATCCCGTTCGGCAATGAGCCTTCTCGGAATTGTCGGCTGCACACTGCTCATTATGGCATCGTTCGGCATGAGAGATACAATGAATTCTTTCCTTGATACCTACTATGATGGCGCAATGAAGTATTCGTCAAGAATCTATTTTGCAGAAAATGCAACGAACGAGCAGAAAAACAAGCTCGCCGAAAAATACGATGCCGACCTCAGCGCATCTGTCAGCGTTCAGGCGGAGGAGAAAACCGTTTCGATCGATGTTTATAAAATCGAACATGAGCTTGTTGCTTTCCCCGGCGACGATATGGACTATGTAAAGCTTCCCGACGACGGCGCATTGATCTGTGAAAGGCTTGCAGATCAATTCGACGTTAAAGAGGGCGATGAGCTTACGTTCAGTCCGTTTGGCACGGACAATGAATATACCGTAAAGATAAGCAAAATAATGAGAAGTGTTTCTGAAAGCATTGCGATAAGCTCCGATTATGCAAAGGAAATCAAGCTTCCTTTCGCTTTTGATTCTGCTTACACAAAGACGCAGAAATCCGATATTTCCGCAGATACTTGTATAAAGAGTATCCAGTCAAAGCAAATGATAATGGATTCGTTTGAAACTTTCATTGATATATTTAACACAATGATCATTATTCTCGTTCTCGGTGCACTTGTTCTCGGCATCGTTGTTCTTTACAACCTCGGCGTTATGAGCTATACGGAGCGTTACCGTGAGATGGCAACTCTCAAGGTTGTCGGATTTAAAGACAAAAAAATCGGTCAGCTTCTTATAGGTCAAAACCTCTGGCTCTCCGTTTTCGGCGTAATTCTCGGTATACCTGCCGGAATCGGTGCGCTCGATTATTTGCTGAAAGCGCTTGCCGGTGAATATGAAATGAAAATGCAGGTCAGCGTATTATCTGTCGCAATCAGCATTGCGCTAACGGTCGGCATGTCGCTTCTGGTCAGTATTATGGTTTCACGAAAAAACAAAAAAATCGACATGGTCGAGGCTCTTAAAGGTGCGGAATGAGCGAAGTCAAAGAGATTTTGCTCTCCGTTGCAATAATCGGCATAGCTTTTGCTTGCACAACCAAGGTAAAAGCGCTGCTATATAACATAGCAAACAGAAAGGATGATACGAATGTTGAAGATCACAATGAAAATTGACGGCATGATGTGCGGAATGTGTGAAAGCCATATAAATGATGCTATACGCCGTGAATTCAAGGTCAAGAAAGTTACTTCCTCCCACACAAAGAGGCAAACGGTCATCTTAACGGAAAAGCCGCTCGATGAAGATAAGCTTCGCAAGGTGATTGATGAAACCGGCTACAAGGTCATGTCAATTGAAACAGCCGAAGAAGAAAAAAGGGGCGGGCTGTTCGGTATTTTCAAGAAATAAGCTCTTATATTAACATCAAAAACCGCTGTGGATTTACACGGCGGCTTTTCTTTAAACCTTAAGAATTAATTAATTTTTCGGAAAAATCATTGTGTTTTCTTCTCTTTTATCTTATAATTTACGCAGAATAGGAGAGGAGTAATCCAAAAGATGATAAATATTATAGCCTGCGACGATGATGCGGACATCGTTCGCGCTTTAAAAATATATCTTTCCTCTGAGGGCTATAACGTTTTTGAAGCACATAACGGCAAAGACGTTTTGCGTTTACTTGCCGAAAATGATGTTCAGCTTGTGCTCATGGACGTTATGATGCCGCAGATGGACGGCATTGAAACCACAGCCGAGATAAGAAAAAAATATAATGTTCCCGTCATTCTCATAACTGCCAAAAGCGAGGACTATGACAAAATTCTCGGTCTCAACGTCGGTGCCGACGATTATATAACCAAGCCGTTTAATCCTGTCGAGGTCGTTGCAAGGTCAAAATCACAACTTCGGCGGTATCTTGAGCTCGGTAAGGCTCCGGTCGGTCAGTCGCTTCGCAACGGCGGAATTTTTATTGACGATATTTCCAAAAAGGTTGTCGTTGACGGTGAAGAGGTCAACTTCACACCGACGGAATACTCCATTCTCAAGCTTTTTATGGAAAATCTTGACTGCGTTTTATCGCCCAAGGAGATTTATGAAAAAGTATGGCATGACGGCGTTTTCGGAAGCGAAAGTACAGTTATTGTACATATCCGTCACATAAGAGAAAAGATAGAAATTGACCCTCATTATATTGTCGCTGTCTGGGGTCACGGCTATAAGATGCAAGGAAGGGGTCACTGATGAAAATAAAGCTCAAAACCCTTGCGGACAAAATAACGGCAGTAGCGCTCTACCTTATTTGTATGACAATAGTTATTTCCCTGTTTCTTGAAGTCAGCTATATGGCCGATTACGGGTTCTATGATAAATTTCAGCTCACCGAAAGCACAACTACCCGACTGATGAAGGAAAAGGTTAACAAGGAATACTCCAATATTGAGGAATACGTTCTTTTGTCTTTTAAGAATCAAATTAAAAAGCTGCAAAGCAGCGATTCGGATTACGAGCTCTACCGTTCGCTTTGCGAGAAATACAACAAACGTGATAACACAAATCTCATTATTTCCGCAAGAACCAACAACGGTATGTATAAGCTCAACAATTTGCAAAAGGGAGAACTGAACGAAGGCGAGCTGCTCTCGGACGTTGTCGGTAACAGTCCCGACAAAAAAATTCAGACATGCTTTGAAACGAGCCGCACCACAAGTTTTTTTGACGAGAATTCGGCTACTATCAGACCTGTCACAATTCATATTTACATAAGATCGGATCTTTCCGCCGACGATACATTCAGGCTTACATCAATCATTATTCGCACGGCAAACAATCTTAAATACTTCATTATCATTGCGATGTTCATCGCACTTATTACAGGTATGGCAACTATCGCAGTGCTGATGGTTAACGTTAACTACACCCCGGGACATATGAGATTTATCGACAAAATTCCGTTTGATCTGTTCTCAATTTTGACAGTCGCTATGAACGGCTTCGTCATCTCGATGATCGTGCTTATGTCCGCTGACAAAACCCGTGAGGATGACATAGTTCTTTGGAATGCCTCATGCGCAATTCTTGCCTTTGTCGTTTTCTGCATAATGCTTATTTACTTCCTTTCGCTGGCAGTCAGAATAAAGGCAGGCCATATTTTCAGAAATACTCTTATATATAAAATAATCGAACGCATCAGAAAAGGTAATTCGGACGGTGAAAAATCCGGCTATTTCAGAATGCCTTTTGTCGGAAAGCTGATAATAACCGTCGGCTTCGTTCTGGCTCTCGACCTTGGGCTGATTATCTTCAATTATTTCCGCTTCAAGTCAAAAGGTCTTGCCTACAATTTCCCTGTTTTTGCGTTAATTCAGGTTACAATGGCTCTCGTTGTCGGAACTCTCCTCTTTTTCATTGCAATAAACTTCAACCGTTTAAGAGAGAGCGGAAACCGACTTGCAAACGGCGACTATGGCGAAGATCTTGATTCAAGAGTAATGTTCGGCGATTTCAAGGCAATAAACGACAGCTTCATTACCCTCAAAGATGACGTTATAAACGCTCTTGAGGAGAAAAACAAGAACGAAAAAATGCGAAGCGAGCTTATCGCAAACATTTCTCACGACATTAAAACGCCGCTGACCTCGATAATTAACTATACCGATATCATTCGCTCAGGCAAATGCAGCGAAGCCGAGCTGAATGAATACTACGAGATAATCAACAAGCAATCAAAGCGGCTTACAAATCTTTTGCAGAATCTTATTGACGTTTCGCAGATTACAACCGGTTCGGTCAAGATAACTCTTGACAGTCTTAACCTCGGTATTTTCATTTCGCAGGTGCTCGACGGTGTAGGTTCCAAACTCGAAGAAAAAAACCTTACTCTGGATGAACGTCTTCCTCGAGAGGACATCTACATAACCGCCGACGGGCAAAAGCTTTGGCGCATATTTGAAAATCTTCTGAGCAACGTCTCAAAATATGCGATGCCGAACACAAGAGTATATCTGAATGTTAAAGAGATTGAGGACAACAGAGTAAAAATCGAACTGAAAAACATTTCGGAGAAAAAAATCGAAGCAACGCCGGAGGAACTTTTGGAGCGTTTCACCCGTGACGATACCGCCAGAAATACCGAGGGCAACGGCCTCGGACTTTCAATTATCAAGAGCCTGACCGAGCTTCAGGGAGGATCTTTCGAGATTGCCGTTGACGGCGACCTGTTCAAGGCTATTCTTATCTTTGAAAAAGCGACAAACGGCGCTGAATAATTTTTTACCGGCAGATCATTACGATTTGCCGGTGCTTTTTATTGACAGCCTAAGATTAAAAGATTATTATATATTTAATAAAGCTTTTCGGAGGTCAGTTATGGCAAAGGGCTTACCTAATTCACATAAACACATCAGAAACGGTCAATCTTCTCTCCGCTTCGGCGAGGACGGAAAATTCCGTATACTTCATCTGACTGATATTCACGAGGTCGATCCCGAAATGGATGACGACGAAAACCGATCGATTCCGATAAACAAATCCGCCGAAACGGTTAACGTTATCCGCCGCTGTATGGAGCTTGCAAAGCCCGACCTTGTTGTTTTCGGCGGCGACAATATCAGCGGCTATTGGCAGGAATTTACATACGACTATATGCGTAAAACGATAAAGAAAATCGTTGCGCCGATTGCGGAAAAGAATATTCCGCTTGCAATCGTATTCGGCAATCACGATGCCGAAGCCGAGCCGACCTGCCCCTGTCTTGCAAAAGAAAATCAAATCAGCGTTTACTGCGAATACGATAATTTCAGAGGAACGATGAATGACGAGGACGTTTACGGCTGCGGCAATTACAATCTGCCGATTCTTTCCTCCGACGGCAAGCGTGTTGCATGGAATGTTTGGTGCATTGATTCGAACGACTATGTTCGTGACGAAAACTACAACGTGATAAAGGACGAGGGCTACGGCTTTGTGCATGACGATCAAATCGCATGGTACGAGAAAAAAGCCGCCGAGCTCAAAGCGGAAAACGGTGGAAAAGCCGTTCCTTCTCTGCTTTTCCAGCATATCCCTGTTTTGCAGGAATACAACAAACTGACCGAGGTCAGCGAGGGCACTCCGGGCGCTGTCGAACGAAACGGCAAGGTTTACATTGCCGAAGAAGGCGCTGTTCTTGACGGCTCTCTCGGCGAGGGTCCATGCCCTCCCGATAAAATAGGATCCCAATTTGAGAGCTGGAAAAAAACGGGCGATATCGTCGCCGCATTCTTCGGCCACGACCATAAAAACACATTTACGATGGATGTTGACGGAATCAAGCTTGTTCAGACTCACGGTGCAGGCTACCACACCTACGGCTGCCAAAGAGGCGGCAGGCTGATAGTTATTGATGAGAACAAGCCCGACACCTACGAAAGCGAGCTGCTTTTCGTTGACCGCATAACGGACGGCGAAATATAAAAAGAACATAAAAATGACCCGAGAAGCATTCAACGTTTCTCGGGTCCGGTTTTATTTTCGGGTAGGCTTCACATTGATATTCGGGTCGATGTCGCCCTCGATTTGTCCGTTCTGTTCCTCAAATTGCTTGATGTTTTCACGAATAAGAACAAGAATATGACTGTTCACCGAACGTCCTTCGTAGTCAGCGACATAGCCTATCTTGCGGAGCATTTCCTCCTCAATTCTTATCGAAACACTCTTAACTGCCATAAAATTCACCTCATAATAAATATATTGTGTGTTTATTTTATAGTTATTATGTGTTATAATGTTGATATTGAATATACTGTATATCTATTATTTGAGGTGAATATATGAAAATTGCAGTTATAGGATCCCGAAGTTTAGTTGTAAACAATTTTAGAGAAATATCTTCCAAAAGATGTGGATGAAATTGTCTCAGGCAGCGCAATAGGTATAGACAGATGTGCAAAAG
>ERZ791861.1709-NODE-1709-length-10255-cov-3.599412_pt1 | contig 10255 bp, 6 predicted proteins | sample MGYA00510283_ERZ791861 | MGnify/ENA primary metagenome ERZ791861 (study PRJEB30046, sample SAMN00792074) | human gut metagenome | study: EMG produced TPA metagenomics assembly of the A metagenome-wide association study of gut microbiota in type 2...
GCCTTTTCCGTAGTAGTATATACTACCTGCGGCAGATTCTCGGAAATACTTTGATTCACGATCCGGTATTCATATACAGCGCCCCTTTTCAGCCGGGTCTCGATGGCGGCAGGGAAAAATGTTGTCGATTCCATGGCATCATAAGGAATCACACCTTCATATATCTTCTGATCCTCTTTCCATATCTCCAGACCCAGAAGTCCGTTCCGTTCTTCCTCCTGATTATAGTTCACCGCGATTTCCAGTGTTTTCAGAAAATCTGTCTCCGCAACAAAATACTGCGAAGCATATTCTCCCACCTGCAGGGGCTCTGTATATCCATAATCCTCACTTAAGGAACTGTCCTTTTTATCTTCACGGATTCCTCCATACGGCCATACAAACAACATGGAAAGTATCGCTGCCAGCAGGACTCCTCTTTCCACCCATTTAATCATTTCCCGTTTCCTCCGTTATGTTCACCTTTAAAATATCAAAATCCGTATTCCCATCCATATACTGAAATCCATAATGTCCCATATTTTCATAGGTTACGGTATATTTATCCGATTCCTCCAGCAGATGTCCGAAACACTGGAAATACCAGACTCTTTTCCCCACCAGTTCTTCCAGATCCGGCACCTCTTCCATGGTATAAAAGATCTGGTCCGGCATATAGCATCCGAATAGCTGTCCGAAGCGGGAATCCGTATCGTAGACGACCACATCTCCCGGCTCCATATTCTCCGCTATAAATGCCTTCGTCTCTTCCAGATATGAGATTGTACCATATTCTTCATGATAAGAGATTCCGTAGGCCGACACTCCCATCCACACAGTGAAGGACAGACAGGCGATCCATTCCTGTAAATTGATCCTGGATAAAATGATAGCCATTCCCAGCCAGAACAATCCCATGCTATGCATAACATGGCGGTAGGTAAAAAAGTGGGACGCGTGTAATGCCAGCAGCGCCGCCATCAAATAGCTTACTGGGAAAATACAGGTACACAGAACCGCAAAAACACCGTTTCTTCTCCCCAGCCGCTTCCAAAAGAGGATCGCGCAGACCAGTGTCAGTACAAAAAGAAGTTCTCCCATTTTGGTCGCATACTTCACTCTGGTTCCGAAAATGAAATCAAAAAATTCGTAAATACCGAATTTGGATCGATTCGTCGGGTTTCCATCAGAAACCAGCAGATGAAAGAAATCGGATTTTATCAGCCATGCCACAAAAAGCAATACAACGGAACCACCACAGACAAACGGCTTCCAGATCTGTTTTCTGTCCTGCTGCCAAATCACCGCCACCAGATACAGGTAGATAAACAGGTAACTGAACGCGGTAAAGTAATGACTGAAAATACCGCAGAAGGTCGTCAGAAACAATATCGTCCACAGGGCCTTACTGTTCAGCCGCTCCCGCAGGAAATAAGCGGTCAGTCCGCAGACGGTAACTCCAAACACCGTCCAGGAATACATTCTGTTGTTCACACTGATCTTCATCATTGCAGGTGTCAGGCTTACCATGATCATATAAAGGGCTGCTGTCTTCGCTCCCCACTGCCTGCGGATCACAACAGGCCCCAGCAGCATGGACAATACCGTTCCCAGCAATGCAAACATTTTGTAGGCAATAATGCCGTCTCCTGCCAGAAACGACCACAGCCGCAATCCCATATACCATACCGGCACATCCGTATCATGGGCCGCCAGTACCACGCGAATGATTCCCATCATCGTATTGTCATGGGCTGTGCGATAACTGTATGCTTCATCATAGTCGATCCCCTCACTGAGACACAGGGAGAACAATACCGCCGTGCACAGAATGAGGATCAGCCATAAGCCAATGGTTGCAATTTTATGTTTCTTTTCCGAAGTCATTTTTTTCATCTTCATCAGATCATTAATCCTGTCTTCTCTTTACTCTTCTCTATCATATGATTCAGCTTGCGGAACGGCGGCTCCAGTGCCAGTCCCAGCAGCAATGCTACGATCAGGAACAGTGTCATTTTTCCTACATTGATCCAATAATCCACGCCGTACATTCCTGCAATACATTCTTTAAACGCTTTCATGCCAAACTGGAACGGCAGGAAAGGATAGATCCACTGGAATACCTGCGGAAGAGCCTCGATAGGGAACGTTCCGCCGCTTCCCGCCACCTGGATGACCATGACTACAATAGCCAGTGCCTCACCCACGTTTCCAAAAGCGAAAGTCACAGAATACATAAAGCAGCTGAATGCCGCACTGGCCACGGCTGCCGCCAGCCAGTATAAAAACCTGTGCTGACACTGTATCTCAATATAATAAAGGTTCCCAAGAACAATAAGCAGTGTCTGTGCCTGTCCGATCAGGAAAAACAGCAGATATCTGCCAAAATATCTCTCATGCGCCTTATAATGATCCCCCGGTTCAATGGGTTTCACACCCACGTGAATAATAGCCACCAGGAACAGCGCTCCCACCCAGATTGCCAGGATCGTATAGAACGGCGATGCCGCAGAGCCGTAATGATCCACCGGATAAACAGGTACCGTCTCCAGTCTGACCGGAGAAGATACGAAGTCTGCCACCGCCGTCGGATCGGCAGCCATAGCGCTTAAAATATCCTCATAGGTCTCCGCACCGGTGATCCGTTTTATATTATCTGCTATTTTGCTGACCTTGTCCAGCAGTTCCTGTGCGATCACCAGGGAATCCTGCAGGCTGACATTACCTTCCTGCAAAGTCTGCTGATACTCTTTCAGAATATCGGAAATTTCATCCATATTCACATCCGTACCGTTCATCATCGCTACGGCATTCAGGAAAGCCTGCTGCATGGATTTGCCGGTAGCCCGGAAAGAAGGTCTGACATTGTTATTGTAATCACTCATCAGATTATTCAGCTGTTTGTTGCAGATCTGGATCTGTTCCCGGATCTGTGCCCGCAGAGTATTGATATCATGATCCACATCTCCCTTGCTGTCTTGCAGCTGTTTCAGATCCGCTTCGATCGTTTTCAGAGACTGGTTGATCTCCTGAATCTGAGCATCCTGTCCGGTGATCAGGCTTCCCAGCACATCCATATTGGCCTGCATGCCCTGTACCAGTCCGATGGCCGTGCCCAATCCGGTGTCCGTGGTGCTTCCCACATTGTTGCTGCCCATCTGCTCCAGCAATCCATCAGAAAAGACCGACAGATACTGCAACGCTTCCGTGACCATATCCATACTGCTGCTCACCATATCTCCCATAACGTCAACCGCATCGACGCTGGAATTGATCATGGTCTGCATACCGATCATGGTATTTCGTCCATTCTCCAGCATATTATCCATATCCGGGAGCATATTCTGGCTGGTCTCCATGATCATCTCCGCGGAGGTCATAATACTCTGGAAGGACTGTAACATAACCACATAATCCTGCAACTGTGCCTGCATGGTATCCAGAGATTCTTCCACACTGGTCTGCCCGCCGGCATTCACCACCGAAAGGGCATTTCCCGCTTTCATCACCGCTTCTGCCACAGTACTGATAAAGGTGGCATTTACCTGTTCCTGCACGGCATTTTTCGCTTTGCCCGTGATTTTGGGGGCAATACCATTCTTTTTCTCATTTTCATAGTAGTAAATGGTGGGATGATCCACTTCACCGTCGATAAATCCCAGCATTTCCTGAGTAAAAGTCTCCGGAATAATCAATGCCGCATAGTAATCACTGTTCTTCACACCTTCCAGTGCTTCCTCCGTGGTCTCCGGGAACACCCAGCCGATAGTGGTATTGGCTCCCAGAGCCTCCAGCACACTGTCTCCCACGTTCAGAGACAGCCCCATGATCTCCGCCCCGGCATCATCGGAAGCCACGGCTACTTTCAGCTGACTGGTAGCTGCGGGCTCGTAAGGATCCCAGTTGGAGAAAATGTTGAACCAGGCATACAGTGCCGGGAGGATGCTGAGTCCCATGATAATAACGACCGCCACCACATTATTGCTGATCCGACGGATGTCGGTGGTAAATATTTTCCAGATATTATGCATACTATTCACCATCCTCCCAGTCTTCGGTCTCGTCTTCGTTTTCCTCTTCGGTTTCGTCTTCCGGATTCTCTTCGGTTTCATCTTCCGGATCCTCTTCGGTCCCGGTCTCGGCCGGGGAATTCAGGCCTTCACCAATCAGTTTCCGGGTCTCCCGGATGATCTGCGCCGCCCGGTCAAAGTCTGTCGGAGTCACCGCTTTGAGATCGCCTTCTTCTCCTTTGAATTCCATGATCTTCTCCTGCAGATTATAATCCATATATTCCACAACGATCAGATAGATTGACAGGGCAAACAGCGACACGATCCACAGGATCAGGAAGATGACCTTGTTGCTGCCAGTCAGGAACAACAGTGCCAGAAAAAACAAGGGGACGATCCAGATACATTTCAGACCGATCTTTATTCTTTTTCTATTCTTCTCATGAAGGGCCTGCTCGTAATCCAGAACCTTCTGAAAAATTTCTTCGTAATTTCTCTCCATGATTTTACCTTTCTGCCTGTTCGGAACTTCATTCACAAACCCACTCCTGCGGAGTTTTCGTTTTCATGGTTCTGAACAGGTGTCACATTAACTCAGTGTCTTCCATACGCTCTTCCACAAAATGGTTCAGTTTTACGAACGGGATCCGGATCACCAGGCCGATCAACAGTCCCTCGATCATAAACAGGCTCAATTTTGCCAGTGCTTTCATATAGGCAGTACCGTACATACCCGCCAGTGCCTCACGCATGGCCCGGATGGCATAGGGGAAGGGAAAGAAAATATAAATCTTCTGGTAGGTGTCCGGTAGCAGTTCGATCGGGAAGGTACCGCTGGAACCAGCGATCTGCAATACCATAACAATAACGCAGACGGCCTTGCCCACATCTCCGAATGCCAGTGTCAGAGAATAGATCAACAGGGAAAATGCCGTAGCCGTAAAGCTTGCCGCCAGGAAAAACAGCCCCGGTTCCACAATGTTTACTTTTAACAGCCACAGATCTCCGGCCACAATGATGGCTGCCTGAATCTGTGCCAATAAGAAGAACAGCAAATATCTGCCGAAATACAATTGATAGCTCTGTACATTTTCAAGCCCTTTCGGAGAGGCTTTTACTTTCACCAGTGCCACCAGGATCGTAGAACCTACCCAGATCGCCAGTGTGGAATAGAACGGTGTCATGGCAGAACCATACGTAGCCACCGGATACATGGCTATGGTCTCCATGGTTACGGGAGATGCAAAATATGCCCCCAGACTATCCGGATCTCCTCCAAGGAAACGCACCAGAATATCCATCATTTCCTCTTCGGATGCACCGTCCAGCTTCTCTGTCAGATCTGTAAGTTTGGCGCTGATATTATCTACCACATCTTTGATCTGTCCCAGACTCTCACTGGTTCCGGACACAGTGTCACCGACACCTTCCATGACAACTCCGACATTTTTCACCGTATTGCTCAGGGTATTTACCAGATTGGTCACCTGATTCAGAGAATCTGACATATTTGTCAGAACCTTCTGCATCTGGGGCACCAGATTATTCTTATAGATTCCCTGCATATTACTTACAGAAGTCTCGCAGCTGTCAATGGCGCTCCTTAAATTATTCATGGCATTGTTGACATTGACCTTTGCATTCTCCGCAGCCTTGTCGTCCGTGGATTCCAGAACGCTGCCCACTACGGTATTCATCAGATCCAGTTCCTTCTGCATGGCTTTCAATGCTTCCATAGCCGCATCAGTTGCCGCTGCGTTGATATTGCTGCCGGTGCCGCCGTTCGCAGCATTACCGTCAGAGACGCTTTCCAGCTTTTGTTGGATCAGTGCCGCCAGCAGTGTATTTACTTGTCCGTTCAACGTATTGGTATCTCTTGCCACCCGGTTCAGATCTCTCGTCATCTGGGCGGTATCCTCCGCCAGTTTGCTTTCATCCAGAGCCTTTTTGATACTTTCCAGAGAGTTATTGATATTGCTCATGGAAGTATCGATGTTGTTGCTGAAATTGCCCAGGGTGTCTCTGGTAGAAGACAGATCCTGACTGCTCTGGTTCAGACTGGCTGTGGTGCTGTCCAGTTTCTTCTGCATCGCGGGAATCTCATAGTTGACATGGGTGATGGCAGACTCCAGCCGCGCATTGCCTGCCTGAAAGGAGTCGATCATGGCACTGTATTCCTTCAGATTGTCATTCAGTTCCTCCAGTTTGGAACAGAATTCCTCTACATAACTGTCCCCCTGTACCTGATCCGACACCGTATTGCCCTCTTCAAATACCGTGGTAGCCGCCACCTTGATAAAGGTCTCATTGATGGTATTCTGCAGAGTTCCTGCCACCGTATCCGTGATTTTGGTGGCAATGGCATTGCTCTTCTGATTCTGATAATAGATCAGCGCCGGATTCTCAAAATCATCCGAAAATACATTGTACATACTATAAGTAAATTTATCGGTAATGACGATGGCTGCATAATATTTTCCGGCTTCCACGCCCTCTTTTGCCTCTTCCTCGGTATCCAGAAAGATCCATTTTACACTGGTGTTGGAATGCAGGCTTTCCAGTACGGATTCTCCCATATTTACCACCGATCCGTCTTTCAGCGTATAGTCCTGATCCAGGGATACTACCGCCACAGGAATTCCTCCGGTATTGGCATAGGGATCCCAGTTGGCAAATATATTAAACCACGCATACAGCGACGGTATCACGCATAACCCGATAATAATAACCAGCGCAAAAGGATGCTTCACCAGTTTTTTTAGATCTCCGGTAAAAATCTTCCAAATATTTTTCATATAGCTTCTAACAACTCCTCATCCGTATCCATTTGATTGGTTTTGGTCTTTTCTCCCCGGGCCGCCGCTTCACACAATCCAAGTATCAGGAAGAAAAGCGGCGCATTCAGCACCTGCTGAAAGCTGATCAGGGAATGTATCCCGTAGGTAAGCAGTAACAATACTGCGAGAAAATTCTTCCTGTATGTCTGCAGCGCCGTGATAAAAACAGCTGCATAGGCAGCCACACCCAGCAGTCCCATATTGACCAGTGTGGTGAGCCACTCATTATGTGCATTGGTAAAAACAGAGCCTTCAAAATATCCTTTATCAAAAAGCACCGTGCCTCCCGGCAACAGTTCTCCCAGATACGATGCAAAACAATCCGGGCCTGCTCCCAACAGCTTCTGATGCAGATTTCCTTTCCGGAAACCCATCCATGCCATCTGCCACAATCTTCCCCGGCGATTGCCCCATTCCGCAAAATCGATTACCAACAACCGATGCAGATACCATGCCAGCACTACCGCTATTCCTGCCAGTGCACAACACAATACTCCCTCTTGCAATATTTTTTTCTTATTCTCCGGAATCCTGCGACAGGCTCCCCAAAGCAGCAGACACCCTGCTGCAACCGAAATCCATCCCTGCCAGGCTGCCAGTTTTTTGGCGATGCCATCCTGCAGGAGAATGTCAAACGTTCCCAGATATAACATCCATTTACCCCAACGGCACATTCCCAGCGCCACCGCTGCAAGAAAAAGGAAATATACTTCCCAATGTCCGGTTTGCTTCCGGTCGAGCCAAAAGCACAACCCCATGACTGTGCATGCCACGATCACACCGCTGTCACTTCCCTGTAAAAGCAGAAGCATCATGGCCAACATATTACACGTTCCTGCCAGCAGTGTGGGACCTTTTTTCCCCGCTTCCACTGCCCGGTGAAACAGCGTCATGGAAAAGGGAAACATCACACTGTAATACCCGCTGAGCCAGTTGCTGTTCCCCAGCGTGGTCAACATATGGGTAAATTCCCAGTCCCCCACAACGTAACCCTTGAGAAGTCCCAGAGGATCATAGCCCAGCTTCTGCAACAGACCGATCAGGGTGACCGCCACAAAAGCCGCCTCTCCTAACCATATCGCCGTTTTACAACTACCTCCGTACTTCGCCGTCAGTAAAAAACCTCCGATCATCAAACAGATCGTGACAGCTCCCATGTACCATTCCCGCTCTCCGTTCCACGCGATACTGCCATAGGGGCTGCAGATTGCAGAGAGTAACGCACAGATTCCGTACAGGCAGACCGCCGTCGTTACCGCATGTGTTCTGCATTTATCGACCGATTTTTTCACTACTTCAGCCAGAGATCTGGCAAAAATCCGATGTTCCCCTGTCCACCGGCTGCTTACAGCAAAGACACACATTGCCAGCAATGCGATCCCCTGGCAAAGCAGTGAAACATTGCGATACAGGTAATATTTGGTATCACCCAGTTTATAATATCCATTCCAGGGAATATAATAAAGAGGCAGCACTGCCAGAATAACGATCAGATAACTCTGACATACAATTTTCAGAAATTCCTCTTTCCGGTTCTCCATCCTGCAGGCTCCTTCGTGTCACAGACAGCATAACTACTTGAATTGTAAGCGTTTCTGCCCATTCTGTCAAACCGTTCACCCTGCCTTTTGACAAAAAAACCAAACTGTATTCTATATCATTGGCCTTCAAAGATACCTTTCACTTTTTCCCAACAAACCAGTAGCCCCGGCTGGGTGTAAGAATAAGCAGTGCCGCTACGCTCTGCGATAGAGCGCGAGCGTGCCGCGTTTCTTACCCCAGCCGAGGCTACGGGGAATTTTATTTATTAACTTTTACTTCCAAAACTTTTTCTTCTTGCCGTCCCTGGAGTCATTCTCCCTGGTCTCTCCCTCTCCGCTTTCCGTTGCTTTCTTCACTGCATTCAGGGAATCTCCGGTCAGTGCATCGAACTGCTTCAGCAGTTCCTTTGCCTCCGGTTTTAATTTATCGGGTGTCTGTACCACCAATGTTACATAGTGGTCACCGCGGACATCCTTATTTCTCCAGGAAGGAACACCCTTGCCGCGCAGACGGATCTTGGTGTCGGTCTGGGTTCCGGCCTTTACATCATATACCACCTTGCCGTCTACCGTATCGATCAGCACTTCGCCGCCCAATGCCGCTACTGCAAAAGAAATAGGTACGGTAGAGAAAATATCGAAATCCTGTCTCTGGAAGATAGGATGACGACCTACGATCACTTCTACCAGCACATCGCCTCTGGGGCCACCGTTGACACCTGGCTCACCCAGTCCCGGCATACGGGTAGACTGTCCGTTGTCGATACCTGCGGGAATATCCACCGCATAACGTTTCTTCATAGGAATATATCCGGTACCACGGCAATCCGGGCATTTGTCCTTGATCACCTTACCGGTACCCTGACAGTCGGGACAGGTCTGTACATTACGCACAGTACCGAAGAAAGACTGTTGGGTAAATACCACCTGACCCTTACCACCACACTTGGTACAGGTCTCAGGGCTGGTTCCGGGCTTCGCACCGGAGCCGTTACAGGTCTTACAGGTTTCCTTTACCGTAAGATCGATCTCTTTCTTGCAGCCGAAAACTGCCTCTTCAAAAGTGATATGAACACTGGTACGGATGTTGGCACCTTTCATGGGGCCGTTATTTCTGGCACCTCTGCTTCTGCCGCCGCCAAAGATATCTCCGAAAATATCTCCGAAAATGTCTCCAAAATCAGCTCCATTGAAATCGAATCCACCGGCACCTCCTGCGCCACCGTCAAATGCCGCATGGCCATACTGATCATACTGACGTCTCTTCTCGGGATCACTCAGCACGGCATAAGCCTCGGAAGCTTCTTTAAATTTCTGTTCTGCATTCTTGTCTCCGGGGTTCATGTCGGGATGGTATTTTTTCGCCAGTACCCGGTATGCTTTTTTAATTGCAGCATCATCTGCATTCTTATCTACACCGAGGACCTCGTAATAGTCTCTCTTCTGCTCTGCCATTTTTGCACCTCTGTCATTTAAATCTAAAAACGGTTATGCACAGGGCACGCTTTCGCATACCCTGTGCCCCCTGTTATTCGCAATCACTGTTACACAGCATTTACTGTTATACCACGATTTGCGTTATTTGTGAAGTTTAATTATACTTCTCTGAAATCTCCGTCGATCACATCATCGTCTGCGTTAGATCCAGCATTGCTACCGGCCTGTGCATTCATGTCAGGGCCTGCTGCACCCTGTGCACCCTGCTGTGCCTGAGCAGCCTGCTCATACATCTTGGTGAATACAGACTGAGCACTCTGGGTCAGTTTCTCTTTTGCAGCCTTCAGCTCATCTACATCGCTGTCGCTCATCTCCTGGTCTTTGGTTCTCTCCAGAATTGCCTTAACAGCTTCCAGATCAGCCTGTACCTGAGTCTTGTCACTCTCGGGTA
>ERZ791861.1717-NODE-1717-length-10213-cov-2.041741_pt1 | contig 10213 bp, 10 predicted proteins | sample MGYA00510283_ERZ791861 | MGnify/ENA primary metagenome ERZ791861 (study PRJEB30046, sample SAMN00792074) | human gut metagenome | study: EMG produced TPA metagenomics assembly of the A metagenome-wide association study of gut microbiota in type 2...
GTGTTTTTTGTATTAGGCCTGTGGTATTATTTCTAATAATCTATAATAAATATGGTTTGCTATAAAGATACTATTTATATTATATAAGTATCGCTCAAATATGTAAGAAAAACTAAATGACATAGAATAGGAGAACTCTTATGGAACTAAAAGATTGGGTGCTGTTATTAGTACCTATTATCAGTGATGGAATAATAATATTTATATTGCAGAAAATTTTTGAAAAGAGGCAAATTACAAGAACTATTAAATTTGAGTATGCATCTATTTTAAGGCAAAAAGTAGATTTGTCGTTGGAATTACATGCAAAAGCAATACGCCTATGCAACGAAGGAAATGAAGAAAATGGAACTATAGTAAATGAAACTATATAGCAATATGTTAATAGTACATTAGATGTTTACTATTATTATGTTCAGAACAAGATAGTGTTCGAAGCTTTAAATAGTAATATGGAACATATTGCCACTTTAGTTATGGAACTGACAAAATACGGTCATCAAAAAGAGATAAACCTTGTGGAAGTTAGTATGATTTTTAATAAAATACGAGATGAACTGATGGTATTAAAAAAAGAATGTATTAAACTTCATTTTTGATTATCAAAGACATAATTGGGGGGTAAATTATACTGAAAAGGGGTAAAATGCCAAAGGGATGGGAGAAGGTAAAAGTAGTTAGTAGACGTTTTGCACATAATATGTGAGTGTTAACATCCAGACTGGGCTTCATATAGCGATACTTGGTATGACACTTTTTGAATGGCTTCGTAAAAGAACAGGGTCTTATCGTATTTCCGGATGTGTGGCGATGATTGTGGTTGTATTTTATGGAATTATGACAGGACTGTCCGGATCTACCAGCCGGGCGGTGATTATGATGGGACTTGTAATGATCGGAAAAGCAAAAGGACGATCTGCGGATCTTCTGACATCGGCAGGAATTGCAAGTATAGGCATGGCTGTATGGAATCCGTATGTGATCCGGGATGCAGGTTTTCAATTATCCTTTGCTGCTGTTGCAGGATTAGCGGTGATTCATCCGGTATATGTTCAGACGTTCGGGAAAAAGGGGAAGCTGAGGCAGGCATTTGGGGTCAGTCTGTCATCTTCTCTGGCTACCCTTCCAATCTGTGTATTCTATTATTATCAGTTCCCGTTATATGGAATACTTTTAAATCTTCTGGTTGTGCCGTTAGTTTCCTGCTTGTTGATGTCGGCACTTGTAACAGCAGGATGTGGCATTATTTCTATAAAGGCGGCAGAGCTTGCCGGGATACCGGCACATTTCATTCTGATATTGTATGAAAGACTGTGCGGTCTGTCCGAGAAGATTCCATTTAGCAGTATAAATGTAGGGCATATTTCTGTTCGAATGGTTCTCGTTTATTATTTGGGACTTGGAGTGGTTCTTTTTATCTTGAGGTGTTATGCGGGAGAGAAGAATTCCTCTCAGAGTACGGATGAGAACAATTCGGCGGGCGAAGAAGTTAATAAGTCGATGAGAAAATCATTAGGTAGAGACTTGACTAAGCCGGTGAGGAAAAAGTCAGGCAGATGTGGCAGATATTTATATGGAATTATACTTGTTATACTGCTGACAGCGTTATATGAATACGCCAATCTTGATCGTTCATTTGTCACTGTATTTCTGGATGTTGGTCAGGGTGATGGAATTCTGATACGGACGGAGCAGGGAACTTCGATATTGATCGATGGAGGATCTACCAGTAACCAGAGAGTTGGGGAATATGTTCTGCTTCCGGCAATCAGGTATTATGGGATGTCGGAGCTTGATTATGTATTTGTGACGCATGGGGATGCCGATCATATATCAGGCATAGAGTATTTGCTGAATGCCGAACATATCGGTGTACGGATACGGAATCTGGTTCTTGCAAAGTATGGAGATAGACAAGGACTTGCAAATATAGAGACATTGGCAAAAGAGAAGAATATCAATGTTGTATACATGGAAGCAGGGGATAAGATTCAGGAAAAGCAGAATCCGGATATGGCAGGTTTGACTTTGGAATGTCTTTATCCCTCCGGGAGCACTTTGGAAGCTAAACAGGTGGTTGAGCGAGAAGCTGATAGTATAGCGGAAGCAAAACAGGTGGTTGAGCGAGAAGCTGATAGTATAGCGGAAGCGAAACAGGTGGCTGAACGAGAAGCTTCTGGTATAACGGATGATAAGAAGATAGCAATTGGGTTGGATAATGCAATTACAGCGAATGTTCCGGGAGAAGAGGCTACAGGATCCGGTCTGGATGCGAATGATCTGTCAATGGTTCTTCTTGCGAAATATGATGGAAGAAAAATCTTGTTTACAGGAGATGCCGGAAGTATGGTAGAGAAAAGATTGATTTTAGAAAAAAGTATCCTGTTGTCAGAGACAGATGCATTAAAGGTGGGGCATCACGGTTCGCATTCCGCATCTTCCAAAGGTTTCCTTCAGACGACAAAACCGCAATATGCCATTATTAGCTGCGGCAAAAAGAACCATTACGGACATCCACATGAAGAAACTCTGATGCAGCTTCAGACAATTGGCGCAAGGGTTTACCGCACCGATCAATGTGGTGCAATAATTTTACACATACAATCAGGAAAAATTATGCTTCATGGGTATGGGGGATAAAATTTATGATTTCTACCAAGCCTAAAATGAAATAATGGGTATATGAGAGAAAAGATTTGAATAATACCCTTGGCAAAGCGGGATTTTGGGTATTGTTCAAGAAAATAGGCTGTCATACCAATGTCAATGTCGGGGGGTAGGGTATGGAAGAAAGCAAGTTAAGATAATACCCGCCCCAGCGGAGTGCACCGGGTATGAAAGAAAGCAAGCTAAGATAATACCCGCCCCAGAAGAGTGCACCGGGTATTGGAGAAGGAAAACGAAAATAATACCCGCCCCACCGGATTGAACAAGGGTATGGATAAAGAAAATTAGACAATATACCACAAACAGGATGAGCAGAAGGGTATGCAAAGTGGGGAAATAGCCTGATACCATGGGAGAAGTGCTATCAAGGGGTATTAATAAATGAAAATGAGAGTTATACCAATAAAAAATATTGCAGAATAACAGCATATAAAGAAACGAGGAGAATGCGTATGATCAAAGATATGATAATAAAAAGAATTGCTGAATTGAAAAATGAAATACATGAGATTGAGATGTTAGAGAAAACACTTCCGAAAGAAGAATTAATATGTGCCAAAAACGGAAAAGGACACAAGTGGTATTTGAAGAATGCAGGAAAATCAATATATCTGCCAAAGAAAGAGAGACACTTGGCTGAAAAACTTGCTATGAAAAAGTATTATATGTTAAGAAAAAAAGATTTAATGTGCGAGCTTGAAGCGTGCAAGGCGTATATCAGGAAAATGCCAAATGAAAATGATACATCTGGTATGCTATTAAAAAATGAAGGCTATGTTGAATTGCTTGGAAAGGCATTTGGACCACATTCAGAGAATTTAGAAGCATGGATGGCAGAAGAATATGAAACAAATAAGAAATATCCGGAGAAGTTGAATATAAAAGGGACACAGGGCAAGTATCTTCGTTCTAAATCAGAAGCAATGATCGATAATGTTTTATTTCGGGAAAGAATACCATTTCGATATGAAAATCAATTGGTGCTGGATGGGATAGTAATGTATCCGGATTTTACGATTCGACATCCCAAAACAGGAGAGTATTATTATTGGGAACATTTCGGTATGATGGATAATTCGGAATATGCGAGTCATGCCTGCAGGAAAATAAAAACATATTGTGATAATGGAATAATACCATCTATTAATTTAATTATGACGTATGAAACCAGTGCTTGTCCTATCGGAATGGAAAGAATAGAGCAAGTGGCAGAATATTATTTCGGATAAATGACACATTTGATATAATGAATGCAAAATTATTTGCTCGCAAGGATGCTGATTTTGCGGAATGCATAGAATGTGCGAAGCACATGATATAATTAGTATAAAGAAGTGGCAAACTACACTCTACAGTGCGTAGAATCCGCAGAAATTCACCATTTTCTACGCTTTATGGGTATGATGCCGGATGCAGGTATGTAATAATCTGGTCAGAAAGGAGGCCGATATGGATCAGATCAGAATAGGCAGGTTTATTGCAGCAGAAAGAAAAAGAAAAGGTTGTACACAGAAGCAACTTGCAGAAAAACTGAATATCAGTGATAAAACAGTTTCCAAATGGGAATGTGGAAAGGGATTCCCGGAAGTGTCTCTGTTATTACCTTTATGTAAGGAACTGGACATTACGGTAAATGAACTGTTGTCCGGTGCAAGAGTGTCTGAGGAAGAATATCAAAAGAAAGCGGAGGAAAATATGGTGAATATGATTAAAGAAAGAGAAGAAAACAAGAAGAAATTAATTCCTACAATTATAACAGGTTTAATTGCAACGATATCATTTATTACATTGATCATGGTTGTTGCAGTGTATACAGAGGTGATCGCAGTACCGGTTAAGATATTACTGATAGTGATCGCATGTGTTATATTTGGTTGTGGACTTATGGTTGCGATGGAAGGTGAGCGCACCATTGGTTATTACAAATGCCGTCATTGCAATGAGCTGTTTGTTCCGACCTTTGGTGCATATACAATGGGAATGCATATGATTTCAACCAGATATTTGAAATGCCCAAAATGTGGAACAAAAACCTGGTGTAAGAAAGTTCTGGCAAAAGAAAATAGAAACATGATGTAAAAGTTCCGGTAAAAGAATTCATCCAGAATATCCAGAGCATCATCTGCATCCATATCGGATATGACTCTTGCGGCTTTATCAAGTGACAGTTCATCCAGATACGGCTTGGCATCATCCAGATAAGAGAAGATCTCTGCGAGCCGTGGGGTGCCGATCATAGTGTACAGGTGCATTCGTTCTGTTTCGTTTAGCCGTGTGATTGCTTCTGCGACATCTTTGTCGTGATAGTTTGCCAAATGCTTCTGCAATACCTGTGCATTCTTTGCATTACGAATGATCTTTACGAGTTCTGTTACATAATCTCTTTTAAATACTGTGATTTTCTTCATTGTGACCTCCTTCCTGCCTGTTTTCAGGCATAAAAATACATCGCCTCAGTGTGAAGACCGGATGGTCAGGATCGTCTGATGCGATGTATGAAAAGGCACACAACAATATAAGATGGGGTTATCGGAGCTTCATAGACAGCCACATCCATTTATGCTTCCTTATCATAACATCGCATATTTTACTTCGTCCAATACGATCGCAACTATCCATGAAAATTCACCTCCATTTGAAAATAGAATTTTAGATTTTTGTATTTGATATTCTCAAAAACCTCTGCTACTATAACAGAAAAGAGTTGAATTGACAACCTGGATAATCCGGGTTGGATAAATTTTATATTTCGGTTATTTTTTTGAAACACATAGAAAACAGGAGGATATCAGATATGCAGATAGAACATGTTGCAATGTATGTTGAAGATCTGGAAAAGACAAAAGAATTTTTTATAAAATATTTTGATGCAAAAGCCGGTGAGCGTTATTATAATCCACAAACAGAGTTTCAGTCTTATTTCTTAAGCTTTGATGATGGAGCAAGACTTGAGATCATGCAGAAGCCAAGGGTGTCAAATCTGAGAAAGGAACTGGCAAGAATTGGTCTTATTCATGTGGCTTTTTCGGTTGGAAGCAGAGAGAAAGTAGATGAGCTTACCAGGAGACTTCAGGAGGACGGATATAAAGTCATCAGTGGACCGCGGGTGACGGGAGATGGATATTATGAGAGCTGCATTTTTGATGTAGAGGATAATCAGATCGAGATTACGGTCTGAATTTCGGAATGAATTTGGGAACACCCCACAAACTATACGCAAAGCCGCTTGACTTTGCCGGTGCCATTCCTTACAATAGATTAGCAGATAAAAGTCTGGTAGATGTATGATACCAGACTTTTTTGTGGTTTAAAGTCAGAAAGAGAAAGGCGAGAGAGAAAATGAAGTGGAAAGATCGATTGGGAATCCGGCTGGTGGCATATCTGGGAGGCTTATTTATCATGACGGCAGGAATCGCCGTATCGGTAAAATCAAACCTTGGAGTATCGCCTGTAAGCTCGATTCCATATACGATTACCTGTGTATTTGGTATGGAGATGGGAAATGCAACCATCCTGTTTCATATTGTATTGGTCCTGTTACAGATCCTGTTATTGCGGAAAGATTTTAAATGGATCAATCTGTGTCAGGTTGTAGTAGGAATTATATTTGGAAAATTCACGACTTTGTGTAATTCGCTTGTGGCATTACTGCCGTCTACGGATAATATGATCATACGACTGGGAATGATGTTAATCAGTGTTGTTCTGATCGCTGTCGGAATCTTCTTCTATCTGCCGGCAAATATTATGCCACTAGCAGGAGAGGGTGCGATGCAGGCAGTATCTAAGATTTCCGGCATTGCATTTCCAAAGGTTAAGATAGGATTTGACTGCAGCATGGTTATCATTTCACTTGTTACATGTCTGATCGCGATACATAGTGTTGGCAGTGTTGGAATCGGAACAGTTATGGCAGCGGTTCTGGTGGGCTTTGTACTGGGATCGGTAACAAAGGCATTTGGAATATGGCGTGATCATCTGTATTACGGAAGAATATCATAGACAGGTGTTGAAAATAAAAACGGTATTTGGCATAATGTACTGGAGCAGGAAAGAAAGGAGACATAGCTATGGCAGCAGGAAAAAAGCAGAATGATAAGGATGCAATGGCGGTTATAAATGAGCATATAAAAAACGAAAGCTATGCTCCGGTATATCTGTTATATGGGGACGAAACATATCTCGTGAACCAGTACAGAGATAAATTGCTTTCGGCGGTAACAGACCGTGACGACAATATGAACTTTGCAAAGTTTGCAGGCGAGAAGACAGATCCGATGGAGATCATAGGCTTCTGTGAAACAATGCCGTTCTTCGCTGACCGGCGGGTGGTACTGGCAGAAGGGACCGGATTGTTTAAAAAGAGCTGTGAGGAATTTGCGGAGCGGATCAAAGAGCTGCCGGATACTTCGCTGATCCTGTTTGTTGAGTCCGAAGTTGATAAGAGAAATAAATTATATAAAACCGTTGATAAGCTGGGAGAAGCTCTGTGCTTTGAAACTCCAAATGAGAAGACTCTGGCTGTATGGGTTAAAGGAATGTTCAAAGGCGAAGGAAAACAGATAACCGATGATGCAATCCGTTCGCTGATCGAGCATACCGGATCGGATATGAATTCGATCAAGAATGAGATTGATAAACTGATAAGCTATACAGTGGACAGAGAGGCTGTAACGGCATCCGATGTCGAGAATCTCTGCGTGGGGAATTCGGAAGGACATATCTTTGAGATGATTGATGCAATCTCCAGAAAACAGCAGGATCGAGCGATCCATCTGTACCATGAGTTGCTTGAGAATCGGGAACCGGCGATGCGGATTTTGTTTTTGATAGCGAGACAGTACGATCTGTTGTTAAAGACTAAGATGTGTCTTGCTGAGAATAAGAATTATGCAGATACGGCATCTGTACTTGGGGTTCCGTCCTGGTCGGTGAAGAAATATGCGGAACAGTGCCGGAATTATTCGGAACAGGAATTAAAGAAGATCATGGAAGCCTGTCAGGATACTGACTATAAATTAAAGACGAGTCAGGCATCGGATGTAGTGGCAGTGGAAGTGCTGTTAATATCATTGAGTCGGTAGCTGGTATGTGACGCGCAGGAATGCAGTGAGTCAAAACATACCGTAGGTATTGCGATTTGGATGCCGGAATTATTACACAAAAAAACAGAACCTCAAGGGTTCTGTTTTTTTGACGGTTTTGATTATATATGTGCAGCCTTACATATGTAATCAATTATAAAAATATATATGAGTCAGATTAAGCCATCTTGTTGACAGCGGCTGTAAGACGTGATACTTTACGAGAAGCATTGTTCTTGTGGTAAACGCCCTTTGAAGCAGCCTTGTCAATCTCTGAGATAGCAACCAGAAGATTTGCCTGAGCAGCTTCTTTGTCACCAGCAGCGATAGCAGCTTCTACCTTTTTGATAACTGTCTTAACCTTAGACTTGATCATCTTGTTTCTTAAAGTCTTCTTGTCAATTACTTCAATTCTTTTCTTTGCAGATTTGATGTTAGCCAAAATTCTCTACCTCCATTTGAATTATAGATTATAATAAGGTTTTTACATTAAAACCGGACACGGACAATTCAATGTAAACATACTCATCAATATTAGTATAGAGAGATTTATTTGTCAAGGGGCGAAGTGAAAATATTTCCATTTCTGAAAAATAAGATCGGATCTTATTCCTATCAATTTTATTTCTATCTTATTTCATCCTATTTCTGGTACTTGTTGGCTTGTATGGAAAGGGAGGACATGGTATACTGTCTCTATTAGTGCGTTATATATTATTACATACTAGGAGGTAAGAAAATGTTTGGATTTGATGAAATTACAAAAGTGGATCCGGAAGTTGCGGCGGCAATGACGGATGAACTGAACAGACAGAATAACAATCTGGAGCTGATCGCATCAGAGAATATCGTATCAAAGGCAGTTATGGCAGCTATGGGAAGCCATCTGACAAACAAATATGCGGAAGGTTATCCCGGAAAAAGATATTATGGTGGATGCCAGTATGTAGACGTAGTGGAAGATCTTGCCAGAGAGCGTGCAAAAAAATTATTTGGATGTGAATATGTAAATGTTCAGCCACATTCCGGAGCACAGGCGAATATGGCAGTATTTTTCGCTATTTTAAATCCCGGCGATACGTTTATGGGAATGAATCTGGATCACGGCGGACATCTGACACATGGTTCACCTGTAAATATGTCCGGTAAATATTTTCATTGCGTACCTTATGGTGTAAATGATGATGGATTTATAGATTATGACAAGGTTCTTGAGATCGCAAAGGAATGCAAGCCAAAGCTGATCGTAGCAGGTGCATCAGCATACGCAAGAGCAATCGATTTCAAGAGATTCCGTGAGATCGCAGATGAGGTTGGTGCATATCTGATGGTAGATATGGCACACATCGCAGGTCTTGTAGCAGCAGGACTTCATATGAGCCCGATTCCATATGCACATGTTACAACAACTACTACACATAAGACACTTCGCGGACCTAGAGGTGGTATGATCATGTGCAGCAACGAGATCAATGAGAAATTCAACTTCAATAAGGCAGTATTCCCTGGTATCCAGGGTGGACCTCTGATGCATGTCATCGCAGGTAAGGCAGTATGTTTAAAGGAAGCATTACAGCCGGAATATAAGGAGTATCAGGCACAGGTTGTAAAGAATGCAGCAGCACTCGCCTCTGCATTAATGGCAAGAGGCTTCAATATCGTATCAGGCGGAACAGATAACCACCTTATGCTGGTAGATCTTCAGAATCTGGACCGTACCGGTAAAGAAGTGGAGAAGCTTTTGGATGAGGTTCATATCACTGTAAATAAGAACACAGTACCAAATGATCCAAAATCTCCGTTTGTAACAAGCGGTATCCGTATTGGAACACCTGCAGTTACAACCAGAGGTGCAAATGAAGCTGATATGGAGACAATTGCCGAGGCTATCAAGGCAGCAGTTATTGATGATGATAAGGCAAGAGCAGAAGCTCTTGTTAAGAGTATTGTAGAGAAATATCCACTGTATGCATAAGGTTGTTATATGGAAGATTTATTTGACGAGAAGCTGTTAGAAGCGATCCGGCTTGCAGAAGCATTGCAGGATGGACAGTCAGAAGAAAAAGAGCCAGAAGTAAAACAGGAAACCGAAAGTAGCAGTCCGGTCAGCCGGCAGGAAGAACCGGCTGCTGACCCGGCTCCTCAGACAGGTGAAGAAGCTGTTGATCTGTTGATTAAAGAGATCGTACAGGAAGCGCAGGATGAGATTGCAGCGGAAGGAATCCGAACCGAAGATATAAAAAAGAATTTTTTTCAAAAGAAAGCGGAAAATCAGAACGAAACTTCGTTCAGAGAAAAAACTCAGAATCAAAAAAGAGATATTGAGAAAAGTACAGATGAGGATCTGTATGTACGTGCGCGGGAACATAAGCGAATGGGACCGAAAAAGCTGCGTGATCCGTGGAGTCTGAAGAAGAAAATAATTGTTGGCACATTTGTGGCGATCCTTGTTCTGGTCGGAA
>ERZ791861.1718-NODE-1718-length-10203-cov-2.087899_pt1 | contig 10203 bp, 9 predicted proteins | sample MGYA00510283_ERZ791861 | MGnify/ENA primary metagenome ERZ791861 (study PRJEB30046, sample SAMN00792074) | human gut metagenome | study: EMG produced TPA metagenomics assembly of the A metagenome-wide association study of gut microbiota in type 2...
CGTGCCGGTGGCGGCAGGACCAGCGACTGCATGGCATCACGCTTTTCCTCAATCCGGTCAAAAACCCCCACCACCTCGTAAGCCCCTTCAATAACTTTCTCCACCACATTTCCCCGGTGCGGAACACGCACTTCCCCCAGAGACTGACCACAGACGCATCCGTTCTGGCAGACGAACCTGAAGTAACCCGGCAGCATCTGGTAGCTGGAGGTACCGTCATGAGAGTTGAGCAGAATAATTTCAGGGACATGTTCTCCGTTTATCTCTCCGGCCCGCCGCAGACGCAGCATGTGTTTTGTGTATCCCCGGCGGCCCGGGTCGCGCACGCGGGTCTGGCAGGCGAAGAAGGGCTGAAAGCCCTCCCGCTGCAGGCTTTCCAGTACGGTGATGGTGGGAATGTACGCATATCGTTTACTGCGGGAAGTATGCCGGTCTTCACCGAAAATACTGGGAACATAGTGCATCAGTTCTTCATGTGTCAGTGGACGGTCACGACGTATCTGGTTTGCAGCATAACCAAAACGACTGGCTAATCGCATACTTTGCTCCTTATGAATGAATTAGCGGTATAAACGAAAAGGCCGCGTCTCCCGGAGAAGACGCGGCCTGATGGATGAAATGAAGACGTTTATTGTCTGAGAAGCCCTTAACTGGCGAGCTGAGTATTAAGCTGTGTTCCGGCATCACCAGCGCAACTGACCTTCAGCATTACGGATAACCAGCCGGAAATGCGTTCCCTGGTCATCTTCAATAAGCACATTGCGGTAAGCTGTTGTGACGGCAACCGCCTGTTCGCGTGAGAAAGGGCCTTCGGGCAATAAAACAGGGTGGCAGTCCGACATACCGGCTATTTTCCGATAAATTCAACGCTGGCGCCGGTGGCATTACCGTCAGCACCAACCGTGACGGTCACTTTGTCGTACGCACGGTCTTCAGGATTGAATACTTCAAACTCAACCTTATTGCCTTTTACTTCGTAAGAGCCAAAATCAGCGGTTTCTGTTGTTTCCTCGTCATATTCCCGGGCGTATGCCTGCCGGGCAGCCTGCAGGACGGAATCTTTATTAATAGTGGTCGTCTGTTTCGGGGAAAAACCGGCAAGTGATGTGACAAATTTCGGACAGACCTTCAGCATATCACCGCGGGTGAATTCCATTCGTACACCAAATGCCTGTAAAACGGACACATCACGCTCTGCTATGGAGTGAACGGCTTTTTTGACCATTTCCGGCGCCTGTCCGATTTCCACCTCAACAGCCCTGAATCCCGTCTGCTGATTACACATTTGTGATGTGGGGATCAGGTTACCGTTAATACTGATACGGCTGCCCAGGAGCGTCTGTACACCATTCGGGCATCCCTGCATCAGGCCGGTAATACCAATCGTGCCATTTTTCAGCATTACCAGCGCCTGACCATCTTCCGTCATGGTCTGACACCAGCCGTTTTTGACAGCCCAGTTGCCGGCGGAGGCGGAGAATGATGCCACAGTGAACAGCAGGGGAAAAAGAGCTCTGGTATTCATGACTGACCTCTGAAATGAACGTACGGTGTTATTGATAATGATGGAAGGTATGCAGTGACTGTTCAGGGAATGACGTAGCCGTATATTTAGTTTTCTGTTCAACATATTGTCTCCATACCTGTCGGGACGGCTTTGGCAGGCCGGCGATCACAGGTTAAAGGTGTTGATAAGTTTATGGATGAAAGAGAAATGTGGCAGGGCGGAGATAAAACGCTCTTCAGCGACCAGACTGTGGATGTGGCCTCTCCGTTCAAACCGTTCTGATGTCAGGCTGACTGATTTGATATCTGCCAGAGGAAAGACCTGCAGTTTTCCCTTCTGTAACGCGATCAGATACCAGCTACCGCTGTAATAAATGAGCCGGCAGGGCTCCAGTGACGGATACCATCGCTCAGTCATCAGAGAGATGTGGATACACTGTCTTATTGCCAGGATGAGTTGCGAGAAACACTCGGGGAACGTTGCAGTGATATCCGGCGCCGGTAGCCAGATAAGGCAGGGAGAGGGCTCCTGGTTGTCGGTAAGACAGGTTATCAGTCGTCCGTTCCGGAGCGGAAGTATCCGTGCGATCCCGGTATTCTGTATAAAAGAAAGCATTTCAGGGATCGCACCCGGGCTGCTCTGTCGTCTGAGGCTGTACCTGCCATTTCTGTACTCTAAATCCAGGTGAACCAGACGCTGATGAAAATCGCGCTGTAAAGTACGTTCTGTAACGCCAAATTCATCTGACAGTGTTTTTAGTGACAGAGATTCTCCGGCCATCAGTCGGCTGATAATGAGTGATAAGCGAACCGCCAGGCGATCATGCCGGGAACGATTATCAGACATAGATGTGCACTCCGTAAGAAAACATCTTTTATTTCATGATGTTATTATGCATCATGATGTTGAAAGGATGTGTCGCATCCGGATAATCAGGAATAAAATGCAGCAGAAAAAATATTCTTTTAATTATCTGATTTTTAAGCAGGATTTCATAAAAAGAAGAATGCTCGTTAATCCAGCGACACATCCTGTCGGCGTGAGTGTGTCAGAACAGACGCTCCCACAGTGTGATCAGCAGGTGGATAATGCGGTCCCGGGCTTTACGCAGAAGCTGTAACATCCAGGCCGGAAAACTGAACCGGGCAACGGCGTCGTCAAAACTTTTCCCGATGGCATCACCAAAAGTCTGTTGTGCGTGTTTCCGGGCCTGTTCAGAGCGGTTTTCCCCCCGGATATGTGAATAAACTGCGCTGGTTGCCTGTGGTGGCCACCCGGGCTGTTACTGTTGCCAGTGAGAGTTCCTGCTGACGGGACGGGCATTTTTCTGTGTCGTTCCATTCTTCAGCAGGAAACACGCGATCGGCATGGCTGAGAACAAACAGAAAACGCGAGGGATCTGCACCTTCATTCAGTAAAAACTGATGCATGGCAATATCAGCAGCATACGCACGTTCATCACTCCGCAGGATCCAGATAATCAGATCCAGTTCCGGCAGTAACTGACGATAAAGCGCCTGGTATTCCTGATCATGCTGCGGTGTTTCACCAATGCCGGGCAGATCGACCAGCGTCATTCTGCGTTCACCGAGCTGCAGGGTAAGACGATGAGCCTGGCGGGTGCAGCCGTTCAGGGGATGCGTGGCGCAGATACGGGACTGAAAAATGGCATTACACAGGCTGCTTTTGCCGGTGCCGGATTTACCCATAATGCCAATCACGGGCTCGTAATGAATAACACCGTGGAGATGTTCAAGGATTTTCTGGCGAATTTCTTCAGGAAGAAACGTCAGATATGATTTCACTTGTGCGGAGAGGGAAAAATGGCTGAATGACATACCGTTATCCTGTTGATTTCGCTGAACCGGATCACACTAATCCGGTTTATCATTCAGGTAATATGGGTGTGAAAAATTTTCCATTGACGGGAAGAAGAGTATGGCTAAAAACAAAGGTATCTGTCGGAATAAAAAATGCAGTAATCCTGTTTCAGAATTTGATGAGGCAAATGCCTTAAGGTTATGCGATGATCATTATAAGCTATGGAAGCGAAATAAAGAGAATCGTCGGGTCAGGAATATTTGTCGTATAATTAGTAGATATGACAAAAGTCTGGACTGGGAGATATTTTATAGAGTAAGAGATGCTGCAAAAAATAAAACGGGAAAGAGAATTATTGAGGACACAAAAATATTACATCAATGGCGTGCTTTAAAGCAAGTAAGAAAAAGTTCTCACAAGGGTGTGCTTCGGTCACGGGAATGGCTTAATACACAGGAGTTACTGAGCAGAAAACATATATCTGTTACAGGTGAACTATTTAAATTTTACATAAAAGATATTATCAGATTATATTGCTATAAGTTTCTCTACAGCAGAGAATATCTTAATGAAAACGCATACAAAAAACGATATCAGAGAGATATTCACCCCAGAAAAGTTAATGTTCCGATACTGCAACTTGAAGTTGCATGGATAAATAATAATTGCCGCTCAAGTGATTCAAGCACTGATATTATTATCCTTCCGAGGATGATAAGAAGAATGGTTGTATTTAATTATACGAAGATAAATAAACAATTAGAGAAAGTGTTGGGGGGGATAGCACGAAAACAAACCTCAGAAAGGAATAAAGGCGGTCTCTATACCAGAATAAAAAAAGAAAGTGACTTTCTTTCTATGGATAGATTTATGGTGGAAATAGAAAATATCATAAGACCTGAAAGGTTTCCGACATCAATTTATCCAGTCTTTTCACATTCATTTATTGAACGAGAGCTTCCGCTACTGAATCTTGCCCGATCACAGTATAGAAGAGCAATAAGTAAAAGAGTGGCGAATTCAATTTTTTATACTTTGCAAAAAACTAACGTGGCATTATGGCTATATCTTGAAATGTTTGCTCTGGTGGCATTCATTAAACTGTATACAGGAAAAGGTTTTGAATTCATAAAGAACATGTGTGTATTTATCGATTATGAGAAAGGGATAATAAAATCCACACATGAAGAACTGCTGGGTGAAATTAAGCGTAACATTCAAGTGAATTTGAAGGTGAATCCTGATAATTTTCCAGAGTTAATAGACATATACAATTCATGCTTTAGTGAAAATATATTGTCATATGATATTCAGGATGGTAATTTTAAATGGCGCTCATGATGTAAAAATATTAATTTCACATTACATATTAATTATCCACAAAAAACATATAATTAATTTCAATGAGTTACATATAAAAATGTTGATGATTAGCCAGCTTAGTATGGTTATGCAATGTGATGCTTAACGCTTACAGATAATAACACATTCATATGAGCTATATATCATAATATTCAATAATCATGATATGCTAATCTGATTATGGATAAAAATTACTGAATGACGCCATATTATGATTGGCAGTGTTTCCTGTATACGATGACTTATCTCTCCCGCATCATATGGGGGCACGTTTCTTAGGAAAAGTGACGGGGTTACAGAAGCCAATTACGATAGTTTGTTGTAGAGTTATCACGAGTTTTTGTTGTTCTGAAGACGGAATCAGAAAAATAATTCCAGAGTAAGCCTGTCTGTTTTTTGACCAGTAAAGATCCATGCTGGCCGTGAAAAACTGAAATCAACACTCAGTCTGCATGGATGTCTGAAGATATTGAGAATGTCGGGAATGGTACTATATACGTATTATACAGACATATCTTCACTAAGTGTTATACACGCATTTTCATAGACAATCATACAAGTATTTTCATTAAGCATTGCTGTACACATTGCTTTGTCTGAAACACATCCAGTTTAGTAAATTTGTTAGTCCTTTTTTTACGATCGCTAAAATCAGTTAACCTCACTACAAAACCCTCTGTCCTGTTTAAGCAATCAAGATGATATTCGATTTTACTGAACCTGTGTTTAACCTTTTCTGAGTTTTCGTGTTTTAGTCGTTAACCTGAGAAAAGTATCTTTACGTAAAGCCCAGTGAATTAACTCAAATCCGATTGAGGTAACCTGATGCGATTTACTGTGAGTTTGCGATAACACTGTTAAATGGCTTATGGATGATTTTGTAACGGCGAGATTGATAAGGTGATTAACTGGCCCTGGTGTTTTTTCTCAGCGTAAGGTGATTATCTTCATCATAAGGCTCTTTTCAGAAAAAGTGTGATGATTGGTTGTGGTGTTTTGATTCAGATGAGGATCTGCCAATGATTATGATGTATTGTAAGAAATAACGCCTTCAGAATGTTGGAGCATGCACTTACACAAACTGTTTTTCTAAAATTAAGGGAACAGTTTAAAGAGTATAAACTGTTCATCTTCTTCAGGATTAAGCTACATTGTTGTTATGACTGACAGGATTGTTTTCTTCCCCTGACTCTGGGCTTAACAGTCCCTGGCGTTGTAGATATTCACTGACTGACATTCCAGAACTACGGATCCTGTCAGAGATTTTACGAAATTGATCCTTCCATTCTGCAGGTAGTTTCTTAATTTGTCTGACTTTACAGGCTACACTGTACGGGGTTCGCCCGAGTTTCTCTGCCAGCCAGAAAAGGTGTTTACCAATTTCATCGTCCGGTACATCCTCCAGAACATCTCGCAATAAACTCTCGTCTGCCTCATTCCATGCCACACCAGCATTTGGGAAACGAGGATCGATCTCTCTTTCCTTCTTCTCCTTCTTACTTTGCTCTTTTCGGGATGATACAGATACGACAGAACGTTCTTTTACCGCTGTAATTGCCATAACTGCATTGAGCAGAGATCTGCGCTCCACATCGTTCAGCATTTTTCCTTCACAGATCAAATCATTCAGGATGTCAATGACTAGATTCAGACTTTCTTCTGTTAGCTTCATATTTCAGACCTTGAAGTATGTAGATAATCAGCACAATTACTAATGTGATAAATATCAGAAGATAATTTACAGGTAAACCGGAAAATACATCTGAAGAATAAAGGCCTCAGCTTAACGTTTCAGCCAGTTTGTGAGCTGATTGAGGTACGGCGATGACATTAACGGGAATTACTCCCCTATAGCTCTGAGCTTATTTTTCACCCTGGCAACATATGGTGGCTACTGCGCATGGTTTTGGAGTAGATATCTTACTACTCGTAGAATTGTGCTTACTGGTCAGGCCAGCGCACAGGCATTCCGTGCAATCAATAGAACACTGGTTTTTTAGTCTTCCGTTACCCATCAGGATGTTAGTGCAGATTCCGGTGTATTCGATCAGTTGTTCGGCGAATCAGCGATCGATCACGATGCGATTTCGTATGTTAGGGATGCTGGTATGATTACTCGCTGAAAAATAATGTGAAAAGGCAGTTTTTCTTTAGACATTTAGCTCATTCATGCTGTTGTTTTACGTTTTGCTGTCGTGTGCAGGATTATCTTTTCGTTACGGGACGATTCATTCTGTTTTAATCAGGAGCTATTGGCGTTGCTCAATGGCGGGATGCCGTAAAGTTTTACCGCAGTGATTAATGATGTGAAGTCAATCCAAATCAACGGAGATCTCTCATCATGAATCAACCAATACACAATGATTACTGGTTATCCCGTTTTGAAAGTATTCTCAACAGTGCCCTGGTGCAACACCGTGCCGTCTCGTTAATCCGGGTGGATTTACGTTTCCCTGAGTATATGCCTGTCACCATCATGGATCCCGATCCGGATTCAGCGGTGATTTCCCGTTTTTTCGCATCCCTGAAAGCCAAAATTCAGGCTTACCAGCGGAAAAAAAGATGTGCCAATCAGCGTGTGCATGCAACCAGCCTGCGTTATTTCTGGTGCCGGGAGTTCGGCAAGATGTATGGCAGGAAACATTATCACGTGATATTACTGCTCAACAAAGATACCTGGTGCTCGCTCGGGGATTTCAGCGAACCGTCTTCGCTGGCGACGATGATCCAGGAGGCATGGTGCAGCGCCCTGCATCTTGAGCCCTGGCAAGGCGATGGCCTGGTCCATTTTTCCAGGTGGACGCCTTCCCGTAAACCAGCATCGTCTGATGCTCGCCCTTCTTCCGATGACACACCTTTGTCGGGTGGATGTTCTGATACCAGGAAGGCTTCAGACAAAAAGTCTGGTGAAGCCGCTGTTCTCTGGATCAAGCGTGGTGATGTGGAAGCGATGCAGAAAGCCCTGGAGAGAGCCCGTTATCTCGTGAAATATGAGACGAAGCTGCATGACAGTTCAGGTCAACGTAATTATGGTTGCAGTCGTTGGTCGGGACATCTTCTGGATGGCAGGTGAAGCCTGTAAAACGGCATCCGGTGCCTGAGCTTATGCTACAGGGCGTTGGTTGACGCCCTTAGCTCGTTTCCTGAAAAAGTTTTTCTGAAGTAATGCAATGAATTGCCATCTACTTCCGTTCGCACGCTTGCTTTTCACACCCCACTCTTTGCAACATCGAGTATAAGTCGAAAAACGTTTGGTTGTTCTGGTTATTTGCATTTACTGCCATTCATAGAAATGAACAGATCGATTGGTAGGACTCAAATGTTATAGCATCTCTCTTCTCATAGTCTGCTTTGTGCCAAGAGCGGACCTTAGGCTTCAGTAATTTGGTTAGCACAACCCCTTTGATAAACATACAGCTACAGTATTGCTTTTATAAGGAGCGTAGTTTCAATAGGACACCCCAAACGTTAGTCGGGAAAAGCCGACTGAAAAAAACTTGTGTGGACAAGTAGTGTCCATTTAATGCCATGTTTAGATTAAAATATGCCATTTTGAGGGTATTCTTAAACGTGCATAACGTTCTGATTTATCATACACAGAGCCTTATCATTTGAAACCATTCCGATGTACATCAAACAATGATTACAAGAGAAATTATGACACCGCCAACCAAAATTGATACATCAAGTCTACTTACCATATTGGGCGTTATTGCTGCTGTATGGGCCCTTATTACGCCAAACGCTCGACTACGTTTAAGGTTCTGCCTAGCGTGGTGGGATTGGGTAATTGTTGGGTTTGCATTCTTACTAAGCAATTATTTGGTGTTTGCACCGGCTTTAAAATCACTAGACTTATATTTTAGCTTTGGCCCCTGGAAATGGGGATTAGATAGTTCAAGTGCCGTATACCTGATATCACTCGCAGTTGCTATTTACATTTTATTTCGCTTAAAAAACCCTAAACTCTCAATTGGAAGAACAGGGATATTTCTAGAGTTAGTGGAAAATTTGCACCTTACTAAACGATACGACGATCTGGCACAATTGTTGGCACCTCAACTAGAAAAATTAATATCAATAATTGATAGACCTGTGAAGAATCGACTTTGTGATAAGATAGCTAACAATCTCCGCATCTCTAATCGCGAGACAGCTGCTGAACATGCACATGAAGCATTGTTAAATATTGTCTCATCACCTGAACTTACCAATCACTTTGCACTTGCGCACCCATCCCTCTGCCTTGAGTTAATCAAGATCGAGCCAATAGTTCGTTCTGACTTTACTTCTAATTTTATCAGTGCATTACTTGATTCACCTAACAGTCGTCTATATGTTGAGCTTAAAAATAATCTTAACGTTAGTCGAGGACATCGTTTATTGATTCCAAAAAACAACCGTATATTACATTTTTTCTTTTCCAATGCTAAGTTTGCAGCTGATTTAGCAATATACCGTGATATCGGTGACTATCTCTACTGGAGGTTAGATGAAGATGAAAAAATTATTGCTGCACTTAATAAGTCTTTAGGTTCCTATTACGATGCTTCAAAATATAAATGTCCTATTTACTCAGGTGTCACGCTGTTTGAAATTATGGTTCATGAAGGTATTCACCAGGGTCTTCAGTATCATTTATGGTTGCATTACTATTCATATTTTGCAAGGAAAATTATAAAGAATATGAATAGGCAATCGGATGAATATAGTGGTGAATGGGAAACACCTTTTCACTTCCTTCTCTGTCATTTATTTAGCGTCGCTACAGATTGGGCAGAACAATGCGAATGGATAGATGAAAAGGAGATTCCTCAAGAAAATAAAGAAATAGATAATTTCGATCTTCATTATATTTCAAAAGAGGCTACCAAATTACTTGGTGCTATGCTGCAGTTGGTTATGCCTAATAAAAAACTCACCTTGAAATCTAGAAAACATATTCTTGATATAGTTTTATCTTGTTATATTAGATTGAAAAGGAATAAAAAATTAAAAGACGTCGCTGACTCATTATTAATTTTCACCACTAGAGGCGAAGGTAATTCAGCACCGCCGCATTATCGTAGAGAACTTCTAGAAATATTCAATACCCTTGATGATTATCGATTAAGAACTGATGCCCCGGAATTCCGAGCAGCTATAGAGTCTGCTATTCAAGCAAGGCCGAATTAGGTAAATCAACCACCTGCATAGCGGGTGGTTTAGACATAGACCTCTAAGTATGCCTGAAAGCAGAGGTACCTCTAAGTTTCGATGTTTAGGTGTTGATCGGCTGTAATCTGGTAACCAGGTCAAGCTTAAAATTTTCTCAACATAAACAAGTAGTATTTCAAATATTGAACCATACTGACTTCCCCACTTTTTATAAGATTATGGAAATTTTTTGTACCAGTAAGTTCGAAAATTAGTGTTGTTCTTATCAGTCGTTATGAAAAATTTTGAACTTCCGCTCCTCGCTCATATCGGACCTGAGGACACGCCGGTTGGTCCCCTCTGTACCAAACATAGAT
>ERZ791861.1729-NODE-1729-length-10164-cov-2.476209_pt1 | contig 10164 bp, 10 predicted proteins | sample MGYA00510283_ERZ791861 | MGnify/ENA primary metagenome ERZ791861 (study PRJEB30046, sample SAMN00792074) | human gut metagenome | study: EMG produced TPA metagenomics assembly of the A metagenome-wide association study of gut microbiota in type 2...
ACCAGCAAGTTGTTTTTTAGCATCGCGGACGCGATAATTTCAATCCACTCCGCCCGTGAAGGCGGCGACTATCGCAGGGAGGTTCCGGGACGTGCTGGGCAATTTCAATCCACTCCGCCCGTGAAGGCGGCGACTTATAGCAATTTCTTGTCATTATGATATTTTGATTTCAATCCACTCCGCCCGTGAAGGCGGCGACAAAATTCCCACACGTCCTCGTCCGTCCAGACGAATTTCAATCCACTCCGCCCGTGAAGGCGGCGACTGCGGAAACGTATAAATGTAATCAACATTTCCGCAAACAGCAAGTACGAAAGTGATCATTCCCCGCTGTTCATTTTCCATTATACAGTAAAAAAGGCGGCACTGCAAGCAAAGACCTGCCTTTTATGTGTGTTTCGTTTCTTATCCGCTTAACAATTCTTGAAGAAAAGCATGTTTTGTCCGCATGTAATTGCGCGAACCACCCTGATTTTTTCTGACCGCTTAGTGTTCGCGGCAAGTAATCAAAGCATCAGCATACCCTCAGGGTCGTAACCCGACTTTGTTCCGAAATGCTCAATCTTGTTTTCATATTTGTTACCCAGATAATAGAAACGAAGACTGTCACGTTCAGCATCCATGATGCTGCAAAGCTCAGCTTTTAACCTGCGGCACTGCGCCGGATCGAGTATGCACTCGAATACCGAATTCTGCACACGCTGTCCATAGTTTACACACTGCTTTGCGATGCGGCGTAATCGTCTTTTTCCGTCCGCATCCTCTGTGTTAACATCATAGGTTATAAGCACAAACATAATTAAACCTTCCTTTCTGCCTCAACACGGTTATTTCCAAAGGAACGGAGGATAAGCATCCAAATCCCCGCGAAGGTATCTTGCCAGTAACAGGGCCTGAACATACGGAATCATCCCCCATTGCAGCTTTTCGCCGAGATATGGATGCTTCAATTCATCTTTTTTGCGTTCCTGCCATGCTCGATAGAAACGCCGCCGTGAATCATCCTTAAGCAGTACAGCCCCGCTTTCACGAAAATCGAAATCGTTTCTGTCAAACATTCTGTTATTGATGCACGTAAGGACAAATCTGTCTGCCATACACGGACGCAGTTCTTCCATGAGGTCAAGTGCCAGTGAAGTTCTGCCCGGCCTGTCACGATGCAGAAATCCGACGTACGAATCCAGTCCGACGCTTTCAAGCGCAGAAGCGCAATCGAGAGCAAGCGTCGAATACGCAAGCGACAGCAGCGCATTCACGGCATCAAGCGGAGGCCGCCTCGAACGCACCGTAAACCGAAATAGCTCCTTGCTGTTGAGAATTAATTCGTTGAATATGCTGAAATACGCATTCGCTGCAACACCCTCAAGTCCACGGAGTCCGTCAAGACGTGTTTCTTTTTGAACAAGCGGCAGCAGTCCCGCCGTCAATTGTGAAACGGAGGTCAAAGCTTCACAATCCACGCGCAGAGCGTGATCGCGCCGTGTCCTCTCAATGCTCTGCTTAGAATTGTAAAGCTTGCCGAATATCATATTTTTGGCAATCAGGCATGAATTCTCCTCATCATCCGCAACACGATATTGCTTTCGGCGAAGCAAAACATTGCCGTTTGCTTCGCCCGTTACCCGTGCAAGAAATCGCCCCCGCGGGCTGCAGAAAGTGAATGCAACTCCCATATCGGCGCATTTACCGAGCAACGCAGGAGATGCGCCCATATATGAAAAGTCAATTATGCTTTGCAATGTGTGCAGCGGATAACGCGCCGTGATCCTTTCGCCGCACTTTGCAACAACATTCTCTCCATCCAACGTCAAATATACGTCTTCCGACAGAATATACAGTGTATTCAGCAGCCGCTTCATTGCGATTCCTCCAGTGCCTTATTAATGTACGTTGCAACGGTCGTTGTTTTCATCAGTTTCGGAAGACAAATTTCCTTCATTGAACATGACGCGCATGCCTTGGTAGGTTTCACTTTCGGGGTATATCGTTTTCTATACAGATCATGCATTTCGGAAAGCACATCACGTACTTCGTCCCTCAATGCTCTGTCAAATTCAACTTCCACCCTGCGCCGTGTTTCGCCATAAAACAATGCTCCTCGCGGAATATCACACGCAAGCATCTCTTCAAGGCACATCGCCTGACCGCAAAGCTGCAATGTATCGCCGGTTCGCTCGTTGTACATTCCGCGCTTGTATTCAACGGGATAGGGCTGCCAAAGACCATCACGATCCTTCAGCTCTATCCCGTCCGCCGAACGGCGAAATTCCAGTACATCACACTGTCCCGAAACACCGAGGGTGGATGAAAAAAAATTCATCCCCCTCGTAATGAAAAGATCGCCTCTGCTTTCCTTCAACCCGGTATCATGCGCTCTTTCATGCATCAGCGTGCCGTCCACCGTGCGGTAGTTGTCCGCCCATTGCTGCTCAATGTGAATAAGAGCCCACTGCCTGCGGCAGAATTTGAAATGCTGTATTCTGGAAAGCTGAAGATAGTCTTCTTCGGAATATGTCATATCATCCGAATGCAGCTGACTCCTTCGGGCAAATTATCCGTATCAACGACAATATCATAATCATCGTAACAACGGGCAACTGCACAATCCGCTTTTCTTGCCGCTGTAACACGCTCAAAAAGTTTATGTGCCGGAGCATTACCGAGCTCTGACTCATGTTTGAACACGACAAGCTCACGAACAGCCATCTTGCCGCGTGCAGCCGAGTGATCGTTTTCAAACATATTGATTATTGCCTGCCAAAGCAGAGCAAGATCCGCCTCCGAAAAGCCGGTTGTTTTGCGCGCGAGGTTGGCCGAAACATAGCCTTCGCAGCGATAGAGACCGTAAGGAACAATGTATTTGCGTCCCATTTCCGTACCTTTTTTCTCTGCATCAGCCTCGGTCGTTATTGCAACACGGGTTATCGTAATCTCCTGCGAAATAATGGGATCAATGCTCCTTGAAAATCCAAGCTGCACCGGCCCGCGAACCTGTCCGCAGTTCAGAGCACCTTTGACGAATGTTGTCATAACGGCGCCGAAGGTGCGAATATCAAAGAAGTTTCCGCACATATAATCCCTGATTTTTGCATCAAGGTCCGGATCTGCTTTCTTTGCCTCCTTAAGCTTCTTTTCATCAGACTCAACGTTGAACTTTTCACAGGCCTCCTTGTCGCTCTTGTTGAGCGGTACGCCTTCCTTGATGTAGATGCGATAGCCGGGTTCTCCCTCTTTGGCCGTTTCAACGTAGTTGCGGATTTTGCGTTTGAGGCAGACGTCCGTCACGATTCCGTAGCCCGTTTCGGGGTCAACTCTGGGCATATTGCCGGCGTCGGGGTCTCCGTTGGGGTTGCCGTTTTCAACGTCATAAAGAACGACGAAGTCATAGCGGTTTTTGATGGGTTCCATAGTTATTTATCCTCCTTTTTTGTATAACGGTCCTGTGTTTGGTGATAGTAGCCAAGGTCGAACGAGCCTTGCTCCGGCAGCGACATATGCGCCGGATACTGTTCTCCGAGAACGCTCTTCAGCGTCATAACCTTTTTGTCAAGATATATACGCTGTGCATCCGAAAGTTTGCGCAGGTGTTTTTGCGCAAGATTGCTGAGTATCGGGAACACCGTTGCGGGCATTGTCGCAGCGGAGCCGAAATACTTGTCCTTAATGGTCGTGTTTATACCCGGATTTGCAGCCTGCTGAATCTCTTCATACACGGAGAACAGCCTGCCGAGGGTATACGGGACGTTTTTACTGGTTTCGTTCAAACTCACTGTCAGTACCTCCTTGGGGCATTTTTCGTTTGGATTTCTTAAATAATAAGCTTTGATTATCGCTGCGCGCTCGCGCGTTATTTCGCGCTCCGCTCTGATCCGCAGGAAAGTGCATTCCAAAATGGATGCAGGATATCTTCCCCCGGAAAAAACCGCGCGCGCCACCGCACCCGCCATTGCCGGGTTTGGAGTTTTATCCTTTGCACTTGGATTGACAGTTGCACTTAGCAGTTTCCAAAGCGGAAGCATCGGGTACTTATCATATGACGGTCGAACGATTTCAAGGCGGTCATAATGCGCTTTGATGTTCTTGACAATATTTCCGAAGCTGTCGCAATAGAAAAACCTGACTGCAAGGCGCGCTGCGTTCGGCGATATGCCGAGGATATAGAACTTTCGTTCCGGATCCAAATCAAGCTCCCTGCACGGAAGTCCTTTTGCAAGCAGTTCCACGCTTGCCTGCAGTGCGGAAAGCCACTGTTCATCCGACTGATCGCCGTCACCATCGCCAAAGAACAAGTCCGCCGCAAAATCCTCGTACTGTTTGTCGGCGTTCTCCGCCCAGCAGACAACGGCAGCATCGCCGATCCTGTGGACATTTTTCCTGTCCGCCAATAAATGATTCAACGCAGTCGTATATGCAAAGGCTGCATATTTTCCGACCGGCGCATTTTGGTTCTGTTCCTTGTTATAAGAACAGAATGCCGATGCATTGAATGACACGAGTGCCGCACCGCTTGACTGCGCGCCCTGCACACCCTTGATCGTAGGGTGTGTGTTTGGAATTGCATCAAGCTCTCCCGTTATCAGGCACTGCCCAATGTTATCTTTTTGCTTTGCATTCGCCTTCTGCCAGACAGATGCAAGCTGTGGATCATCGTGAACATAGCCTCCGTTAAAGCGAAAAACCATATTTGCACCCGAAAGAATTTCTTTCGCATATTGTGCAACAAGATTGTTTTCCTCCGCCTTTTGCGGTTCCCACTTGTCTAAGAAGTTCAGCACCGCCTTTGCAGCGGGATATTCCATGCCGTCCAGCATTGAATGATGCAATTCGCGGCAAGCCTCGAAACATTTAATGTCCTTATTTCTTCGCTTTTCTCTTTCTGCATCCTCCTCCCCTTTCTTCAGGCTCACACCCAAAATATAGGAGGAGTTATCCCAAAGGAAATTCGCCGCCGCGCCTGACGTTCTTTTCACAGCCGCCGGAACGGTCATCTTCTGCGGAACTTCCCTCGTTTTGCCCTTTGGTCCATCGACCGTGTCAAAAAGCGGCGTTACGCGCAGCAGATTGCCTTCCTCGTCAATAGAGAGCGCGAAGCTGATTTTTTCACGGCTCCAGCCTTCCTTGGAGATTTCGCCTTTTTGGGCAAGTGCCTCATAAAGGCTTGTTAATGCCTGCAAAATCATCGGGTCACCTCCGCCGAATCCATTCTCGGCACGGTCAGCACGCCGTCAACAAGCTTTGCGCGGAAAAACACGGGCTTGATATTCGCCTTGTCCGAAAAGTCCAGATCCAGCAGCATCCAGCCGAGATCCCGTTCACCTTTAAGCTCCGGCGGACAGGGCGGCATTTGGGTGCATTTTTCCACTTTTGCAGGGAATTCGCGGGTTCCGAGGCAGGGCTGATGATAGCATTGACCCTTTTCAACCCTTCTTCTCAGCATGTCGCAAAATTTACCGGGATTGTCGCTCGGAGCAGCATTCTCAGTCATTTCAAAATGAGCCTCAATAACATAATGCACATTCCTCAACACCATCGCAGCGCGCTGTTGAATGGACTCCGATGCTGCAATATACAGATCGCCGCTTCGGCTATTCATCTCCGCTTTGACGTTTCGCGCGCTGATAACATCCTTCACTTCATTTCGTCGAATGTTTGTGAACCGGATCGGTGCGCACACATGGATCCTGTCAATTACATAACGCATTCCCGGATGCCACATAACTGCTTCCAGTATGCCGCGTGCCGCAGACGGTGTTATTACATCGTAACTCACGCGTTCAACCTTCATCTCCGGTCTTGAAAAGCAGGCATAATCCCCGCTTACCTCAATACATATTGGCATATACTGTCTCTCCTTTCTTTTCTTTTTTGTTCTTTTTTGCAGTCAATTTTTCCTTATTCCTCCTATGCTGTATTATGTTTATATCGTTTACGGTCAGGCTACGTTTGGTCAAATTCGGTATTCATATAACCTGCAAAGCCTTTCCGTTCACTTACCGATTAATGAATCATTCATTATCAGTTAAACAGCGCACTTCCATCCCTCACATCTGTTGCAAGTCCCTTTTCATCCGAATAAAGACTCAAATCCGTCAGAATTGCTGCATCGTCACCGAAGGGTTCCGCCGCCCCGGCATTGATAAGAGCATTGAAATGATTTTCGTATATCGATACGGAATACATTCCGGCCCTGCGATACAGTCCGCGCGAACGTTCCCCTTCCCGCAGTCTTGAAACAAGTTCTTTGCCCTCGCCTATCGGAATATAAACCGCGAAAGTGTTTTGGTCTATCAGCTTGAATTCTTTTGCAATCCATTCAAAAGGCAATCCACAGCCCGATATTCCTTTTTCGCTCGCTGTTATGACGCCCGACTTGTCATCATTCCGCAAAAAATCCCTGTACGCCTTAAAATAACGCTCTATAGTTGACGTTGTGTTCGGCTGCGTCCAGTCCCGCACCGTCTCCTCCGCAGCATCACGGTTAACCGCAATCAGCTTGTTCACCTTGTTTTCGGATTCAAAAACGGTAACAATGCTGCTTTCCGCACTCCGTTTACCCTCGCGGTTGCAGCGCCCTGCCGCCTGCAGTATTGAATCCAGCCCGGCCATCTCTCTGAACACACGAGGAAAATCAACATCAACACCGGCCTCTATAAGCGAGGTTGAAACGACTCTGCATGTTTTGCCGGATTTTAGTCTTTCGCGAATTTCGTCGAGCTTCTGTTTACGGTGAACCGGACACATAAGCGTGGACAGATGAAAACGCCCCTCCGACGGCAATGCCTCATAAACCTCTTGAGCAAATTTTCGCGTGTTGACGATGCAAAGCACCTGCTGCTGACTTTCAAGCCTTGAAACCAGTTCATCCGTTGTCAGCCTTCCTTCCTTTTCAAAGCTTGTCCTGCGAAACTTTTCGAACATGCCGTCAACATCGGGACATAATTCAACAACGGTTTCTTTTTTACTGTATTCAAGCAGCATTTCGTCAATAGCCGGCTGAGTTGCGGTACACAGAACGGCGGTTGCGTTGTATGCACGGACAAGTTCAGCAATCGCCGCAACGCAGGGACGCAGATTGTTTGACGGAATCATTTGCGCTTCGTCGAATATAATGACACTGTTTGCAATATTGTGAAGCTTTCTGCATTTTGACGAACGGTTCGCGTAAAGTGATTCAAAGAACTGCACGGCAGTTGTCACGATCACCGGAGCATCCCAGTTTTCCGTTGCAAGCGCACTTCGATATTCCAGCTCGTCAGCATTTTCCGATAATTCGTACGAAACTGATGAATGATGTTCCACAACGTTCTCTTGACCCAGAATATCTCGGAAAACTTTTGCATTCTGTTCAATAATCGATGTGTACGGTATTACATATATAATGCGCTTCATTGAATTTGCAACAGCATGGTTGAGCGCAAAAGCCATGGACGCAACCGTTTTGCCGCCGCCCGTCGGCACCGTCAATGAGAAAATTCCGCGCGGCGCAGACGCCTTTTCAATGCATGAATTGAGAATTTTTTGCCGCAGTATGTCGATTTCTCTTGTTGGATTGTTCCATTTTGAGATGTATGCTGTGAGCTTGTCACAAAGCGCAGAAAGCGGTTCGTAGTTTCCTCTGCCTGCGTCACCGTTCATAAAGGTTTCCGTGTCGATATAATCCGCATCAACAAGGCAGGAATACAGCATTCTTATATAGAATGCTGTTGCGAACCCACGGCCCGAGGGTCTAAAATAATCCTGCGGTAATGCTATGTGTCCGTTCCAATTTTTCCGATAATCCGGAATTCCTCCCTGTTCGGCGCGCAGCTTCCTGCCAAAAAATGTTTGGCTTTCGGTTGTGTCAGCGTCTTTATGTCCGACATTGGGCAATCCGCTGTGGTGGCCGATAACGCATACAGCCTCAAACGCTGCTTTGATTTTGAAGCATTCGATTGCTCCCGCCGTCGCATGATCGACCTTCTTTCCGCCGCGCAGTCTCAGCTGAAATTCATCCGAATACTTTCCTATGTCGTGAGCAAGCCCGCACAACTTTCCGTTTGCTGCGGCGCCAAACTCCGCTGCAAATGTTTCCGCAAGTTCTCCCGTACCTTTCAGGTGGGCTTCAATCGACTGTCCTTCCGGGTGCTCATCAGTTGCACCGTGAGCCAAAAGCATATTCAAATTCATTCCTCCGTTAAAAGAAAAACCTTATGCGACACTATTCAGCGTATTTATTGCTGTACGTATCGACAAGATAAGTATATACTGCATTTTTTGTCTTGTCAATTGTTTTTTGCTTTTTTGCTGTGCTGATTTATGTACATGTTCTCTGTTTTTCAAAAGATGAACGTTTTTTAATTTGCCGCACAGGTGTATTTTAATTTATTATAGTCGTAGAGTTGTCGGCCGTTATGAATTATTTCGCCGTATGCTGTTCCGCTCCGACAGTCGCTCTGCCTTTTTCTTTTGGTCTTTACAATACGGCATTAATGCTTTATAATGGTTACATCGGCAGGATATGACGATTGATTAAGCGGTATTTGCGGGCGGCAATTCAAGGAGACGCTGCGCTGCATTTGATGCTGATTAATCAGCGTTTACCTAAGGATTTTATGCAAAGCCGCGCATGTATCAGCGCGAGAGGTGCGTATTCTGCGTATCGGGCAGACCAAGGAGGAACACAAATGGGCATAATTCTCGGAATAGACGTTGGAGGTTCAACGACAAAAATTGTCGGACTGACTCCGGGCGGCGAACTGATTTCAACAATGACGGTTCGCGCTTACGATCAAATAACCTCACTTTACGGCGCATTGGGACATTATATCAACGCCAACAAGTTCTCGCTCAGCGATGTTGAACGCATACTTGTGACAGGCGTCGGCTCATCCTATCTTTCGGGCGACATTTACGGCATTCCGACTCAGCGCATTGAGGAATTTTCCGCGATCGCGCGGGGCGGGCTTGCTCTTGCCGGGTTGGATGAAGCGGTTGTTGTGAGCATGGGCACCGGCACAGCGTTTATTCATGCCCACGGCAAGGATTATTCCCACATCGGCGGCAGCGGCGTCGGCGGCGGCACCATCGTCGGCCTCGGCAAAAAGCTTACCGGTGCATCGGATCACGAGAGTCTTTGCGCGCTTGCGGAGCGCGGCAGCCTTTCACACGTTGATCTTACAATCGGCGATATTTCCAAAAATGACATTGAAAAGCTCGGTTCGGAAATCACCGCCGCAAACTTCGCAAACGTAAAGGACAACGCAACCGATTGTGATCTTGCTCTCGGCGTTGTCAACATGGTGCTGCAAACCATTTTGACCCTTGCGGTTTTTGCCTGCAAAAACTCCTCTGTCAAAAAAGTCATTTTGACAGGTGCGCTTACCGGACTGCGTGAGCTTTTGCCAATGATTGAGCTTTTTAAAACACTTTATCCCGTTGAGTTTATCGTTCCGGAAAATGCAGCATTTGCCACCGCTGTCGGCGCCGCTCTTCACTCCATTGACTGATTGGGCAGTTGTTTCGTATTTTAAACAATCCATCAAACATTGACAATACACAACCGACTTCCGTCATCTGTCGGAAGCCGGTTGCGCTTAATTTCGATATGTTTACTTTTTTGTTTTCGGCGTAAAAATCAGTGCAAAAGCGTACCCGAAAAGCACTGCGGCGGCGATACCGCCCGCGGTTGCCTTCACCCCTCCGGTTATTGCACCGAGCAAACCCTCGTTCATTGCGCCGTCAATTGCGCCGTTTGCAAGCGAATACCCAAACCCCGTCAGCGGCACCGTTGCGCCCGCTCCGCCGAGTTCGACAATGGGTTTATACAGTCCGACAGCCGTGAGCACAACCCCCGCCGTAACAAAAATCACAAGGATTCTTGCAGGCGTCAGCCGTGTCAGGCTCATAAGAAGCTGTCCGATGACGCAAATCGCACCTCCGATTGCAAAAACAAGTAAATAATCCGTTATACTGCTCATTTAATTCAACCGTCCAAATTCTTTATGTTTTCAAATTACAGTTTATTCTGCTGCCGTTTTTCACTTGACCGCCGTTTGGGTCAATCAATATGCTCAATCACAACCGCATGTGCAATTGAAGGAATGCTTTCACCCTGAAGGCTGCTGACAGGACTCATGAGCGCACCCGTTGCAAGGAAAAGAACGCGGCGGATTTCGCCGGATTCAA
>ERZ791861.1730-NODE-1730-length-10163-cov-2.112386_pt1 | contig 10163 bp, 9 predicted proteins | sample MGYA00510283_ERZ791861 | MGnify/ENA primary metagenome ERZ791861 (study PRJEB30046, sample SAMN00792074) | human gut metagenome | study: EMG produced TPA metagenomics assembly of the A metagenome-wide association study of gut microbiota in type 2...
TCAGCTCTAAAAGCTCTGCGCTTCCTCCACCACTGTCAACTGTAAATAACAGATCACCTTTCTTGACCTCCTGTCCTTCTGCCAGATCAAATTTGGTAAAATAACCCTCTACCGGTGATGAATATGTTACCTGATTAGTGTCCACCATCTTATAGGATCTGCTGGTTCCTGTTTTTTTGAAATTATTTAATTTGATATCATACGTTGTGTAATCGCTTGGTATGGCCGAATCAGAATCGTAATAAACAAGCTCTCCCTCTGATAAGCCGCTTACTACTTCTGTATAATTATCATCTGATGCACCGATCTTAATATCACGTCTCTCTTTATCACTGCTTTCTGTCTTCACATATACGAAATTCTTATCTCCATCCTGATACAGGGAATCGTTTCCGACAACAAGAACCTGAGATGCATCCGAAGTACTGAAATAAAGAGGTGTAACAGTTCCGGTTTTCAGGATTTTCTTATTATCCGCACCTTTTAGTTTGAATCTGACGTATGGAAGCTTGGATGCACTCTGTGCTGCTGCAATCTCCTGGTTGGTATAACTGTATTCTTCCAGATCATATCGTTTACCGTCGATCATCGTATACATTGTATTATAAACTGCCGCATACCCGTCTTTTGTGATCTGTTCTCCGGTAATCTCAATATATGGATCATTATAATCTGAAATAATTACAACATTTTCACCGCCTGCAGCAGTTCCGCTGTTTTCATCTGATCCTGACAGATTCTTTGCATATGTAACATAACCGCTCTGGTTTGCCACTAATTTACTGTCAGTTGCAAGTGATTCTTTTTCCTTAATCTGCTGATTAAGTTTTTTTACCTGATATTTATACAGCAGATTATCATAGCGGTTATTTTCTGCATTTACAGCCTTTGCACTCTGATATTCTTTGGCTCCTGCCGTATCACCTGCCTCTTCACAGGCCTTTATCTTATAATCATTTTCTTTCTGTGTCTGCTCATATATCTTTTCATTAATAGTATGTGTCTGCTCCTGTGTAGATAATGAAGCCTTTAAATCATCAATTCCTGATGTGGTCTCATCATCATCTGCTTCAGCAAGTACAGTTCCTTTTTCTACATAATCTCCGACATTCACATAGATCTTCGAAATTGTCACAGAGGACTTATAGAAATAGCAATAATCCGTTGGAACTACAGAACCATTCTTTATGATTTTCTTACCAACATCTCCTTTTGATACCGGACGATATGCTTCATTGGTTGATACCGGATCCAACAATTCGGGTGCTTTCTCCGGTTTCTTGCCACAGGAAGTCACACACAACATCAGTGCCATAGATAACGCTACCAGTCGGGCTCCGTAAGATTTTCTTTTATAATTCATATTTATCTTTCTCAATTTATCGTCACCTGCTCTCCTGCTGTTAATCCTGATTTAATAATCGTAGATCCATCTACGGTCTCACCAACTGTTACATCTACTGCCAAACGATAACCATCATCATTAATTGTATATACATAATACTGGCCTTCTGACTTTTCACATACTGCCTTTTCAGGAACATATACTACATTTTTAATTACCGGTTTATGAATAGTCATCGTCAGTTTATTATCTTCGGATATACCGGCCATATTGTCTACCGGCTCAAAAAGGATCGTCTGCATATCTTTTCCGGTTGCATCGTCTGTATATTTCTTAACATCAATAACTTTCATATTGTATTTTGCGACCTCATAATCTGCCTCGTATTCATCTCCAACCTTAAATTCATACGTATCATCTGTAGTTACTGTATAATTTGAGGATCCTGATGCCACCGTTATCAAATTGGATGCGGAATTTGCATATCCATATCCCAGACTGTCGTCAACATAGGTTACTGTTCCGTCTTTTTCAGCAATCAGACAGTAATCCTTCATCTTCTCATTCTGCTCTTTAATATATGTATCTGCAATTGTCAGGTCTTCTTTCAGGCTTTCAATATCATCTGAATAATCTTCCGATCCATCAATCTGCATCAATTTCTGATAATGCTCGATCAAAAGCTGTTTTTCTTCCTTTTCTTGTGTATATTCATCAATCGTCTTTTGAATCTCATCTGCCTTAAACTGTACCATGATATCACCGGCTTTTACACGATCACCTTTTGCCACATTTACTTTTTCAACTTTATAATCATCCTGTTGAACTTTATATGACTTTGTTTCATATTTATCCGGGGAAAGATCTAACTCCAGAACAGGAGCAATGTCACCCGACTGAACTGTAGCTGTATCATATCCTACCTTGGTATATTCATCAATATGGATCGATGGCTTACTGCTTTCCGTCTTCCTGCTGCTACATCCACTGAGAAGGGCTGCAACCATGCCGGCACATAATATATATGTCATACCCTTTTTTATATGTTTTCGCATTGTTTCCTCCTTATTACACATCATTATTATGTATCTGTTTATTTTAATTTAAGAAAAAACCATTGTAATTTTACTCTGTCTTCCTGCTTTATTCAAGCAATGTATCAGCATATTAAACAATCTTAAGGTTTTCTATATAATATTGTCATTACTTGATATTACAGTCTTCTGCTTTGGTATTATAAAAAAGAAATGTATCATATTTGCATCTTATACTTTTCTTTTTGCACATGTTTATCGAAAGTAGTATAGCATATAAATATGTCCATTTTGTGGCGAAAAATTCTGTCATACTGCGTGTGTTTTATTTTTTTTTAAAAAAGTGAAAAAACTTGTTGACATTTATATAGCACAGTGGTATTATCTTACTTGCGTCGGCGGTAAGCCGTACGGAATAAGACATGCGGGAGTGCTGGAATTGGCAGACAGGCTAGACTAAGGATCTAGTGCTGGAAACGGCGTGTGGGTTCAAGTCCCATCTCCCGCATCTTTATTTTTAGAAAACCTTTGAGGTTTTCTTTTTTTATGTCCACAAAAGCCTGATGCCGGAAGTTTTGCTTCTAATGTCAAGATTTTGTCTGTAGATATATCTTTATGTAGCAGACCTTTTCTTACATCGGTCCTTAACGATCCACCGTCAGGGGGGGGAGTTTAGTACCGTTATGTAAGAAACAAAGCGAAAGCGTTCTGCGGAATAAAGGATATATCTACAGACAAAATCCCTGACGCGGATACAGCTTCCGGCATCAGGGATTTTTTCCATCTCAAATTTTTATCATATTGGTAAGCTTCTTTTCTACGTCTTCTAACAGATGTGCCTTAAATGCACTGTAGTACTCATGTGTAAACTGTGTATAAAGGAATTTGTTCCACAGGTTACTGCAATATGTACTGTCAAAATCGTAGTAAGAGTCTGTGTACATCATTCCGTTGCTGTATCTGGTCACATCCAGATATGGCTCTTTTCCTGCATAATTCAATCTCATTACCAGATTTTTCTGTTCACTGCAGCATGCAAATGTCTCTAAGAACATCTTCATCTGCTCTCTTGTTACTCGTTCTACAAACATAATATGTCACCCTCCATGTCCCATAAATTAGCTCAAAATGTAGTTCTATTATAGTATGAACAGGACAACTCTGTAAAGGCAATTATGTCGATGTCCGCCTATTATTTATGATCTTTAAAATAACGGATCACTTGTCAGGGCAAATTTTCCGATAACGCAAAAACAGACCATAACCATCTTCTTCCGAAAATCATCATGATCTGTTTTTATCTGCTTATATTAAATTAAGCAAGCTTTTCCTTTGCAACAGCAACAAGCTTCGCAAATCCTTCAGGATCACTGATAGCCATCTCTGAAAGCATCTTTCTGTTGATGTCTACACCTGCAAGCTTTAAGCCGTGCATTAATTTGCTGTATGAAATATCATTCATTCTTGCAGCAGCATTGATACGAGCGATCCATAACTGTCTGAATTCTCTCTTTCTCTGCTTTCTGCCAGCATATGAACTTGTTAAAGCTCTCATAACTGACTGCTTTGCTACTCTATACTGCTTTGATCTGGCTCCTCTGTAACCTTTAGCCAGCTTAAGTGTTCTGTTATGTTTTTTCTTAGCGCCAACGCCGCCTTTTACTCTTGCCATTCTCTAGTTCCTCCTGATTTATTAGATATAAGGTAAAATCTTCTTCATTACCTTTTCATTTGTTGAATCTGTCATTGTTAACTTTCTAAGATTTCTCTTTCTCTTAGTTGTCTTCTTTGTTAAGATATGGCTCTTGTAAGCCTTGCTTCTCTTAAGACCGCCGTTAGCTGTTTTCTTGAAACGCTTAGCTGCTGCTCTTTTTGTCTTTAATTTAGCCATGTGTGTATTTCCTCCTTAATATATGTCATATTGTAAATTAACGTTTTTCAGTTAAAAACATTATCATACTTCTTCCTTCAAACTTGGCAGGCTTATCGATGACCGCGATGTCTGAAAGCTTCTCGGCAAATTCATCAAGAATGCCCTTTGTCTGTTCTACATGGGCAAGCTCTCTACCTCTGAAACGAAGTGTAACCTTTACTTTATCGCCATGTGTCAGGAACTTTCTTGCCTGATTTACTTTTGTATTCAAGTCGTTAGTATCAATGTTTGGAGATAAACGAACTTCCTTGATCTCCATTGTCTTCTGTTTCTTTCTGGCTTCTTTCTCCTTACGAGCAAGCTCATAACGGTACTTACCATAATCAATAATCTTGCATACAGGTGGTTTTGCCTGTGGAGCGATCTTAACCAGATCAAGCTCTGCTTCCTTTGCAAGCTTCAGTGCATCTCTGGAGGACATAATTCCGATCACCTGACCATCCTCGCCGATCACGCGCACTTCTCTGTCTCTAATCTGTTCGTTAATCATTAATTCGCTAATGACTTTTTACCTCCATTGCATAAAAAATAGTGGACAGCGCAAACCATCCACTATTATATATAAGTACATATTATAATCTACTTAGATATGAACCCGAGTCACTGTTCTTCGTGCTAAGGTGAGAGTGGATACTCTGCTTTCTTGTCTGTCTCTGCTAAACAGCTTCTATAGGTTAGCACATACATGTGCAAATGTCAAGAAGTTTTTTATTGTATCCAGCAACTTTTTTCGTTATATTTAGCAACTTTTTAATGCTCGCTCTCTTCCGCTTCGATCGGGATAAATACCCGGTCATGGGAGATTGCGGCATCTGCATCCTCCGGCTTTGCAGAACGCTTACGGGCTTCTTCTGCGAAATACATCTGGGAATCCAGTTTTACCTTGCCGCGAAGATCCTGCTTCTCGTAACTGCCATCCGGCTGCATGATGTGAGCCTTTAAAGTATCGGCAAGCTGGATCTTTAAGATGTCCTTGATCCGTTTCTTCAGATCAGGATCTTCTACCGGGAAGGTGATCTCGACACGCTTGTCAAGGTTTCTCGGCATCCAGTCCGCACTACCCATATAGATATCTTCAAATCCATCATTATAGAAATAGAAGATTCTGGAATGTTCCAGGAAATTACCAACGATCGAACGAACCGATATGTTCTCGCTGAGTCCCGGCACACCTGCTTTGATACAGCAGATACCGCGGACGATCAGATCGATCTTAACACCGGCAGCCGATGCATCATATAAGGCTTCCATCACCTTCGGATCACAAAGAGAATTCATCTTAGCAATGATCCGTGCCTTCTTACCCTGTCTGGCATTTTCCGCTTCACGGTTAATAAGCATCAGAAATTTATCCTTTAACCAGATAGGTGCAACTGCCAGTTTGTTCCATTTTCTTGGCTCTGAATATCCGGACAGCATATTAAATACTGCCGTTGCATCTTCGCCGATCGGGTCTGAACAGGTCAGGAGTCCCATATCTGTATATAACTTTGCTGTCTGATCGTTATAATTACCGGTACCAAGATGTACATAACGCTTGATACCATCTTCTTCTCTTCTGACAACCAGTGCGATCTTGGAATGAGTCTTAAGTCCGACCAGGCCATAGATAACATGGCAACCGGCTTTCTCAAGCTTTTTCGCCCATGCAATATTGTTTTCCTCATCGAATCTTGCCTTTAACTCAACCAGAACAGTTACCTGCTTGCCATTCTCCGCAGCCTGCTCTAACGCTGCTATGATCGGTGAATTGCCGCTGACACGATATAAGGTCTGCTTGATCGCAAGTACATTTGGATCGACTGCTGCCTGACGGATAAATTCAATAACCGGCGTGAACTCATAATATGGATGAAACAACAGACGGTCATGCTTCTTGATCTTATCAAATATATTGCTGTAGTCACCATTTGAAAATGCCGGCTGTGGAACATATTTCTCATATTTCAGATGATCAAAGCCCGGCAGGCCATTTACTTTCATAAGGAAGGTAAGGTCAAGCGGTCCGTTTATCTTATATACAACACGATCAACCACATCCAGATGCTTCTTTAATTCTTTTAACAGCTTCTTATCCATCGTATCTTCTACTTCCAGACGGATAACCTCACCCCACTGGCGCTGCTTTAACTGCTTCTCGATCTCCTTTAACAGATCGGCTGTCTCTTCCTCATCAATTGAGAAATCCGCATTACGCATAATACGATATGGATGCGCACATACGATATCATAGCTTAAGAACAGCTTATCCAGATTCTTCTCGATCACTTCTTCAAGCAGGATGATCTCTGTCATGCCTTGTCGCTCGGATGGCAGAATGATCACTCTTGGAAGTACGGATGGAACCTGAACGGTCGCAATATCTGTAACGTCTTTCTTCTTATCATAGATCAGCGCACCGATATTTAAAGATTTATTTCTTACAAGAGGAAACGGTCTGGAAGAATCCACTGCCATCGGTGTTAATACCGGATAGATATCCCGCTCGAATAATTTATCTACATATCTGGACTGTTCCGGTGTCAGGTCTTCATAATGTCTGACGATCTTCAGTCCATTTGCCTCTAATAACGGAACCAGAGAACGATTATAGGTCTGATACTGATTCTTCATGAATTCCTTCGTTGCAGGGATCAGCTCATCAAGCTGTTCTTCCGGTGTCATTCCGGCGATATCCCGCGTTCTTCATATCCTTTAAGGATGCGATACGCACCATAAAAAACTCATCCAGATTGGATGCCGTGATGCTTAGGAATTTGATCCGTTCAAATATCGGAATATTCTTATCCTTCGCCTCACTCAGGCATCTTTTATCAAATTCCAGCCAGGACAGTTCCCGGTTGTAAAATAAATTCTTATCACTCATTTATATACCCCTCCTTTGTTTCAATACTACTTTTACACCATAGACCTTTTCAAATAAGATATTATTCGTTTTAAACATACCTGCTTCAAGTGTAATATCCTCCAGCGTATCTGTATAGATCACCAGTGTATTATCATGTAATGAAATCCTGAGATTTGTAATCTTCTGTTTATAGCTCTTATCTGCCAGTCGAATGATAGCGGTAAGCTTGGCCACCTTCATATAATCTGCCGATCCGATCCGCCCGGAAGCCCTTAATTCCGACGGAAGGTAAAATCCATTATAATAAACCGCATTTGCGATCTCCTCTCTCTCTTTATGAGAAAGTCCAAGGATCTCTGTCGCCATCACGATATGATAAGAGATCAGGGATACATCCTTCATATTTACAAATTTACCACAGTTATGCAGGATCGCCGCGATCTGTAACTGCAGCCGTTCCCGTTTACCAAGTCCGTGTAATTTCCGTATGCTGTCAAATATTGCAAGTGCATTGTCCGATACATTCTGGACATGCGCACGGTTTACTTTATATTTCTTTGCAATCGTATTCACAGATGCAAGAATATCCTGATCAAAATTCTTGTCCATCAGGAAGGTTCCCTGCTTATCCATATAGTCGGCAATAATACCATCACAGAAGATCACGTTCGGAGTCAGGATCTCCTCTGCCCTGGAATTATCCAGAAATGACTGATAAATGATCGCCATCGGAAGCATCAGGGTGGCACGCTCATATGGAATACCATATCGTTCCGCCAGATCTTCCGGTTTTATGTCAACTACCCGTTTATAGAGAATGCGGAATTGTTCTCTCGATATACTGTTTGTGATTGAAAGCTCCGGACCAACTTTTTTCAGGTTGTTGATACCATCACCGATTGCAATAATACTCTTAATATCTTTATCATTTAAAAACAGATTTCTGAATTCTATGATCGCATTTGATGCGTACTCTTCCATCAGTGTTTCAAGATCTACCGTATCGGAACCGAACCGGGTCATATAATCACGGATTCGGACTGCACCGATCGGAAGATTCTGTGTCTGCACCAGATTTCTTCTGTCAAAGATCGAGATCTGTAAGCTTCCGGCTCCAATATCAAGCAATGCATTATTCTTATGGGTTGCCACATCCACATCCATCCCGGTTGCCACAAATGCTTTATAATTCATAAAACGTTGTTCTGAATTACTGAGTATCTGCACATCAAAATCCGTACACATCTTAATTCTCTCAATGATCATAGAAGCATTCTCCGCTTCTCTGACCGCACTGGATGCATATGCCCTGTAATCAGATACATCATATTCCTTCATCTTTCTTCGGAATTTTAGTAACGTATCACACAGCTTATTCAAATTATTTTCTTCGATATATCCTTTATTATAAGTATCACTTCCAAGCTCAATGATTGTTTTTACGGTATCAAGCTCCCTCGCACCCTTTCTTGGTGTGATCTCGCAGATCTTCATTGATATCTCATTAGAACCTACATTGATCGCGGCAAATGTCTTTCCTGCCATACTTTCATACACCTCACTTCTTTTTTACACCCCTAATATGTACCGATCAGACGAAAATCCATCGCATCTTCACAGATTCCCTGTAATGCATGCCTTGTTCTTGAATCTAACAGACTGCCCTCCATTGTAACAAAAAAGGCATATTCCCATTTTCTACCGGTAAGCGGTCTCGATTCGATGCTTGTCATATTAATTCCGTTCAGATTAATATGGCTCAATATATTGTAAAGTGTACCACTTTCATCCGGCAAGGAAAAGCGGATACTTATATTTTCAGCCTTTTCCACAAAGATTTTCTGTTTTGACAGGATTATAAAACGTGTCGTATTGTTGTCATTGTTCACAATGTCTTTTGCAAGGATCTGAAGTCCATAAAGCTCTGCTGCAAGCTCACTTGCAATCGCTGCCTGTGTCTTATCTCCTTCTTCAATGACCTTGACCGCCGCTACTGCCGTATTTGCAACACTGCACTGTTTCCACGGCTTCCGGCTCAGATAATTCGTACACTGAAGCAGTCCCTGCGTATGTGAATATACGGTTTTGATCTGAGAAAGCTCACTGCCCGGCACACCCATTAATGCATGTGCTACATGAACCTCTTCTTCACCGACGATGGTCACATCATTATTTCCCACCATGTCATAGATTCCATTTACAAATCCGGCTGAAGAATTCTCGATCGGAAGTACACCATAGTCTGCCTTGCCGTTCTTCACCATCTCGATCACATCTCCGAAATCCGGCACATTGATATTCTGGATCTCTTTTCCAAAGAACCTGAACATTGCCTGTTGGCTGTATGCTCCCGGAACTCCCTGATAACAGACAACAGTATCCTTGTCTACTTCTAATTTCTTCACACAGGTAAAATTCTTCATTCCATCGCAAACAGCAAGCGAGCTGTCATTCGTCAGTTTCTTATTCTCATCTGCCATACCTGCCAGGATCTTATCTCTTGTCTTTACAAGAGAAGCAATCTGTGCTTCTACTGTCCGTAAATCTTCCATATTATATTTAGCCATTGTTTTATCTGCTCCAAATACAGGACATTCCGCCTGCAGTCTTTCTATAATAATATTGATATTGTCTTCAAAACTATGCCAATACGATCAAATGCACATGCTCATTCATTTTTCCCGATTTATTCTTCGTTCCGTTCCAGCTCGTCAAGCAGCTCACGGATTGTCTTGCCATTGACCGGATGTCTCTTATAGCCTGCTATATTGGACAACGGCTCTAATACAAATTCCCGCTTGCACATCTCTATATGTGGGATATGGAGATTCTCCTCATCACAGACCAGATCATCATACAAAAGAATATCGATATCCAGTGTTCGTGGTCCCCAGTGGATAAGGCGTTCTCTTCCGGCATCCTTCTCAATCGCATTGATCAGATGTAACAGTTCATCCGGTGAATGAAGTGTCTCCACCTCGATACAGCCATTTAAAAAATCAT
>ERZ791861.1731-NODE-1731-length-10160-cov-3.609302_pt1 | contig 10160 bp, 8 predicted proteins | sample MGYA00510283_ERZ791861 | MGnify/ENA primary metagenome ERZ791861 (study PRJEB30046, sample SAMN00792074) | human gut metagenome | study: EMG produced TPA metagenomics assembly of the A metagenome-wide association study of gut microbiota in type 2...
TATGCCCCGGTGGAAATTTTCCCTGTCCTTTTCGCGCCGGATGTGCTATACTGTCAGGTAGCTTGTTTCAGGAGGTGCCCCCATGCCATTCCGCGCGCATTTACATACCGTCAACCGTCACCGGCGCCTGGTGCGGCACTATTGCTTCAAGCTGGGTCTGGTGTGGCAGGGCCTGACCCACGACCTGAGCAAATACAGCCCCACGGAGTTTTGGCGGGGCGTAAAATACTACCAGGGCTGGCGCAGCCCCAACGACCAGGAGCGCCTGGAAAACGGCGTGAGTCTGGCGTGGCTGCACCACAAGGGGCGCAATCGCCACCACTTTGAGTACTGGATCGACTACTGCCGCCGGGAGGATGGGACCATCTATATCGGCGGATGCAAAATGCCGAAAAAGTATGTGGCGGAGATGTTCTGCGACCGGATCGCCGCCTGCCGGGTCTATCAGGGCGACGCATATACGGACGCCTCCCCCTACGACTACTACCAGCGGAGCAAGGACCTGCGGCGGACGGATGCCAGCCGCTTCATGCATCCGGAGACGGCGGCACTGCTGGATCGCTGGCTCCTGCTGCTGAAGGAGCGGGGGGAGGAGGCGGCCTTTGCCGCTATTCGCGCCGAATTGGCGGACAGCGCCTACTGACGGCGGAGCGCAGGCGCTTTGTTAAGAAGAAAACAATAGATTTTTGAACATTTCCCTTGCTTTCCATCATTATTTGTTTTACAATGTTTTGGTACATTTTGATGTGAGGTTGTCAACAACATGACCCATCCCTATAAAACGCGGGAAGGCGGCGCCACCGTGACGGTGTTCGTACCCTACGACTGCCAGAATAACTGCCCCTTCTGCATCAACAAAAAAGAATACGCGGACTGCTCCGGCTTCAGTCTGGAGAAGATACTGGCAAGCATCCGGGTGATGGACAGCATCACGCCCCGGTGTGATTTTGTGTTCACCGGCGGCGAGCCGCTGGCCGACCTGAACGCACTGCAGCAGATGCTGGACGCCATCCCCGCCACCCACAAGATCTATATCAACACCACCTTTCCCGCCCAGGCCCACACATCCTTCGAGGAAATGCTGGCCTTTACGGAGAGGAACAAGGACAAGATCACCTGCATGAACATCTCCCGCCATCTGCAGCACTATGTGGAGGAGAGTCCGGACGAGGTACTGGGGAAAATCGCCTGCCCCACCCGTATCAACTGCGTGCTGTACAAGAACTATCCGGCGGCGAAGCTGGTGGACTATGTGGAGCGCTTCCTGCCCTATCGTATTCCCATCCAGTTCCGGTACGACTACACCGAGACGACACCGGAGAACCTGTACGAAGAGGAACACGACAAGATATTGCAGGACCTGAAGCGCCTGTTCACCTACAAGGGGCTGGACGGCTGCCGGATGCGCAACGGCTTCCACTTCGAATACAAGGGCCTGCACATGACGTACCACAAGACGCTGCCCTACTCCACCATCGAGGAAAAGGGACCGGACGGCGTGACCTACGACATTCTGTACGACATCCTCATCAAGCAGAACGGCGAGATACACAGCGACTGGACGGGCGTGAAGATGGACGTGGACGCCTACCGCAGGGTGGTGTTCGAGCCCTACGACCTGAAGGTGCTGAACGGGACCATCGACTTTTGAAAAAGAGACCGCTTTGCGGTCTCTTTTTTTCGGAACCCGCGGCGGGGTCGCTCCGTCATAGGTAGTGAAAGCCTTGGCGGAAAATAAATGGCTTGTTTGTATTTACCCCCTTTTACTTCCGCGCGGTTTGTATTATAATGATGTATTGAGCCGGTATCTCATATACCGGCGGGCAAAACAGTCTTGAGTGAAAGATAAGGAGCAATTCTATGAAACGTTTTATGACCCTGCTGCTGGCCATGCTGATGGTCCTGTCCCTGGCCGCCTGCGGCGACAAGTCCTCCGCCACGGTGGATGCCGAGGGGCTGGGCAAGGCGCTGACCGAGCGCGTACAGTTTGACAGCACCATGAGCGCTATCGACGCCGGCGACTATCTGGAGCTGCCCGAGGGCAGCAGCGCTGCCGCCTATATGTCTGACGGCAGCACCATGGAGGAGATCTTTGTGGTGTCCTGCAAGGATAAGACGGACGCATCGGCGGTGAAGATCGCCATGCAGGAGCTGCTGGACAGCCAGACGCAGGAGGCCGGGCGCTACCAGCCCGAGGAGGCCGAGCGCCTGGGCAGCGCGGTTTTCGGCACCTATGGCACCTGCGTGGTGCTGTGCGTCACCTCTGACACCGACACCGCCAATGCGGTCATCAAGGAGTATGTAGGATGAGTCCGCGCTATGAACGGCGGCAGCGGGGCGGAGGCGGCGCGCTGCTGCTTCTGATCGCCGCCGCGGCGCTGGTGGTGGCGGTGCTGGCTATCTTCACCGATGTATTCAGCGGTAAAAAGGCGCCGGACAAGGATACAGACAGCCCTGCCGTCACCCAGCCCGCGGACGGCGAGCCTGACGGGACCGGCGACGCGGACAACACCGCGAAGGACCCGGAGGGCGATCAAAAGGGTGGTCAAAGCGGGAACGGCGATGGGAACACTGATAAGTCTACCGTGACCACCACGAAGCCGGCAGCCTCCAATGTGATCACCACCGACGCCACGCCTTATCAGTCCGGCGGCGTATACATCGTGGGCAATGCCGGATATGAGATGTACAACTATGTGGGCTCCCTGGCGGAGAAGTACCAGTCCACGGTCAACGCCGTGGCGGACAGCCTCAGCGGCGTCAGCAATGTCTACGCCATGGCGATCCCCCTGTCCAGCAGCATCACCCTGCCGGACAGCCTGCTCAGCGACATACCCGGCAGCGATCAGGCACAGGCCGAAAAGGATATTCTGGCGGGAATGGGGCAGAATATAAAAACGGTGCCCCTGCATGACGCGCTGAACGCCCATCGGACGGAGTACATCTATTTCCGCACCGACCACCATTGGACGGCGCTGGGCGCCTATTACGCCTATGTACAGTTCTGCAATGTCAAGGGCATTACGCCCCACGACCTCAGCGACTATGAGGTGAGCCAGTACACGGGCTTTTTGGGCTCGTTCTACAACGACGGCGGCAAGCCTCAGGCCATGGCGGATGATCCGGATACGGTGAACGCCTATCATCCCGTCAGCAGCACCGCCGCCATGAAGTACGGCAGCAGCGAGAACAGCGAGCTCACCGGCGGCAAGGTGATCTTTGACGAGTCCACCGCAGCGGCCAGCCTGAAATACGGCACGTTCATCATGGGCGACAACCCCTTCACCGTGATCGAGAACCCAGAAGTCAGCAATGGGCAGAGCTGCATCGTGGTGAAGGAGTCCTTCGGCAATGCCTTTGTACCGTTTCTGGTGGACCACTACCAGACGGTGTATGTGGTGGACTACCGGTATTACGGCGGCAGCGTCAGCGCACTGGCCAAGGCCAAGGGTGTGACGGACGTGCTGTTCGTCAACAACCTGTCCGCCATACGCGGCAGCTATCAGATGGGTAAGCTGGCCGGCGTGAAGTGACATCTGTTTTGAACAGGGCGGGCAAGCCCGCCCTGTTCCTTTTTCTGACTATCCGCAAAGGAGAGCACATCACATGGTATTCAGCAGCACCACATTTTTACTGGCGTTTTTGCCGCTGGTGGCTATTTTATACTATATCTGCCCACGGAAGCTGCGGAACGGGTTGCTGCTTGTCTTCAGTCTGCTGTTTTACGGCTGGGGTGAGCCGAAATACATTCTGATCATGCTGTTCTCCACGGTGTTCGACTACTGCAACGGTCTGGCCATCGGCCGCTTTCGGAACAAGGGAAGGGAGGGCGGTGCCAAGGCGGTGCTGGTCATCTCTGTGGTGGGAAACCTGGCGATCCTGGGCTTTTTCAAGTACACGGATTTTGCCATCAGCAACCTGAACGGTCTGCTGGGCACAGCCATCCCGGCGCTGGGGCTGCTGCTGCCCATCGGCATCTCCTTCTACACCTTCCAGACCATGAGCTATACCATCGACGTGTACCGGGGGCTGGTGCCGCCCCAGCGGAACATCGTGGACTTCGGCGCGTATGTAACGCTGTTCCCCCAGCTGATCGCGGGGCCTATCGTGCAGTACAAGACGGTGGCCTACGACCTGGAGCACCGGCGGGAGTCGGTGAGCGAGGCCAGTGAGGGTCTGCAGCGGCTGGTGATCGGTCTGGGCAAGAAGGTGCTCATCGCCAACCAGATGGGCGCCATCTGGGAGGACATCGCCGCCATGTCGGACCCCACAGCGGTCACGGCGTGGATCGGCGCCATCGCGTACACGTTCCAGATCTATTTTGACTTCTCCGGCTATTCGGACATGGCCATCGGCCTGGGGCATTTCTTCGGGTTCCATTTCCTGGAGAACTTCAACTATCCCTATGAGTCCCGTTCCGTCACTGAGTTCTGGCGGCGGTGGCACATCAGCCTGTCCACCTGGTTCCGGGAGTATGTCTACATCCCCCTGGGCGGCAACCGCAAGGGCAAGGGTCGGCAGCTCCTGAACATCGCCATCGTCTGGCTGCTGACCGGCCTGTGGCACGGGGCCAACTGGAATTTCGTGCTGTGGGGCGTGTACTACGCCATACTGCTGCTGTTGGAAAAGACGTTCCTGCTGAAGTGGCTGGACAAGGCGCCCCGGTTCGTAGGGCACGTGTACACCTGCTTCTGCTTCGTCATGGGCTGGGTGCTGTTCGCCATCACAGACCTCGGCGCGCTGGGGGCCTATGTGGGCCATATGTTCTCCGGAACCTTTGCCGACAGCACCACGGCGTACCTGCTGCGGTGCGGCTGGCTGCTGCTGGTCCTGGGCGTCATCGGCTGCACGAGCCTTCCCAAGCGGCTGTGGGAAAAGCGGGAACAGGCACTCTCCCCCGCCCTGTCGGACGGACTGCGAACGGTGTGGGTCGTCCTTGTGCTGCTGGTGAGCATGGCGTTCCTGGTGGGCGACAGCTACAACCCGTTTTTGTACTTTAGATTTTAAGGAGGCGGCGCCATGAAAAAACGAAGCGGCATCGCGCCGCTGATCGCCATCGGCGGCATACTGCTGGCGCTGTCTGTCGGCAGCTTTTTCCTGACGCCGGACCGGGCATTTTCGGAGAACGAGAACCGCTATTTGCAGCTGACGCCCAGACTCACCTGGGACCGCATCATGTCCGGCGACTTCATGGAGGACGTGGAGGACTATACCAGCGACCAGATCGTCTTCCGGGACTTCTGGACCGCCGCCCGGTCGGTGCTGCAGCGGGCCGAGGGCAAGGAGGACATCAGCGGCACCTATCTGGGCGCAGCCGGGAGGTACTTTGCCAAGGTGACCGATGACAGCTTTGACTGGGTAAGGCTGGAGAAGAACGCCGGGTATATCCGGGATTTCTTTGCCGCCAGCGGTAAGCCCTGCACGGCGCTGATCGTGCCCAGCCCGGCCGGAATTCTGAGGGATATGCTGCCGGAGAACGCGCCGTATTTCAACGAGGACAAGGCCTTCGGCCAGCTGGGTGATATTCTGGGCAGCACGCTGCTGGACAGCCGGGAAACGCTGGCGGCGGTGGACGATCCCTACTACCACACGGACCACCACTGGACCACCATGGGCGCGCAGGCGGCCTATACACTGTGGGCACAGGCCACGGGGCACACCGCCCGCAGCTATGACCTGACGCTGGCCACGGACAGCTTCCGCGGCACGCTGTACTCCAAGGTGCTGCTGCCGGACAGCGTATACGACAGCGTGTACTACGCGCCGGAGATCACGGTAGAGAGCGTGGTGTGCGACGGGAAAGACGGCGCGCTGTACGACCTGTCCGCCCTGGAGCAGAAGGATAAGTATGAGCTGTTTCTGGGCGGCAACTACGGCCAGTGCGTCATCACCACCGGCACGGAGAACGGGAAGCACTTGCTGCTGGTGAAGGACTCCTTCGCCAATTCCTTCGTACCGTTCCTCACCGGCGACTATGAGACCATCACTATGATCGACCTGCGGTACTACCGGGGCAGCATGGCAGAGCTGGCGGCGGAGGCCGACAACATTCTGGTGCTGACGGAGGTCACGAACCTGGCGGGCTCGGGAGACTATTTCAAGCTGAGTAAGTGAAAACAGGCGTGCGGCTCCGCGCACGCCTGTTTTGTCCCCTTTACAAACGGCTGTTTTTTGGTATAATAGTAAGGCTAAGGAAATTTACAGGCACAAGGAGAGACGATATATGGCCGTTATCGAGTACGACGAGTATAAACAGAAACTGCAGGCGCTGGAGCCCACCCTGGGCGAGCTGGAGAAGGCGCTGGGCATCCCCAAGGCCCGTGAGGAGCTGGCCGAGCTGCAGAAGGAGACGGAGCAGGAGGGCTTCTGGAACGATCTGGAGCGCAGCCAACAGGTGAGCCGTCAGGTAAAGCGCCTGGAGAACAAGATCAAAAAGCATGACAAGCTGGTTTCCGAGTGGGAGGACACCCTGACCCTGTGCGAAATGGCCCAGGAGGAGGATGACCCCAGCCAGCTGGAGGAGGTCGTTAGCGGATACGAGACGCTGGAGAAGGAGATCAGCGAGCGCCGGCTGGCGGCGCTGCTCAGCGGCGAATACGATGCCAACAACGCCATTCTGACCTTCCACGCCGGCGCCGGCGGCACCGAGGCCCAGGACTGGACGGAGATGCTGTACCGGATGTACACCCGCTGGGCCGAGCGCCACGGGTACACCTACCAGCTGATGGACTATGAGGCCGGCGACGAGGCGGGCATCAAGTCCGCCACTATCCTCATCGAGGGCGAGAACGCCTACGGCTACCTCAAGAGTGAGAACGGCGTGCACCGGCTGGTGCGCGTCAGCCCCTTTGACGCCAACGCCCGGCGGCAGACCAGCTTTGCCGCGCTGGAGGTCATGCCGGAGCTGGACGACGACAGCGAGATCGAGATCCGGCCGGAGGACATCGAAATGCAGGCCTGCCGCAGCTCCGGCGCAGGCGGCCAGCACATCAACAAGACGTCCTCCGCCGTGCGTCTGACCCACCTGCCCACGGGCATCGTGGTGTTCTGCCAGACGGAGCGCAGCCAGTTCCAGAACCGCGACAACGCCATGAAGATGCTGCGGGCCAAGCTGGCGGAGCTGAAGCTGCAGCAGCACGCGGAGAAGATCAGCGACCTGAAGGGCGTGCAGATGAAGATCGAGTGGGGCAGCCAGATCCGTTCCTATGTATTCATGCCCTACACTCTGGCCAAGGATACCCGCACCGGCTATGAGATGGGCAACATCCAGGCAGTGATGGACGGCGATATCGATGGGTTCATCAACGCATACCTGACCGCCGCCGCTAACGGTGAGATCAAGAAATAAAGATTTTGGGAGGCCGCTGCGCGGCCTCCCTGTTTTTTCGGTGTACAAAAAGAAGCGGCTCATAAGAGCCGCTTCTTTTTCATTCAGTTCAGCACTTCTCGAACACGACTGCGGTGCCCATGCCGCCGCCGATGCACAGGGTCGCCAGGCCCTTCTTGGCCTCGGGACGCTTCTGCATCTCGTGCAGCAGGGTGACGATGATACGCGCGCCGGAGGCGCCCACGGGGTGGCCCAGAGCGATGGCGCCGCCGTTGACGTTGACCTTGCTCATGTCAAAGTGCAGCTCGCGGGCCACAGCGATGGACTGGGCGGCAAAGGCCTCGTTGGCCTCGATCAGGTCGATGTCATCGATGGTGACGCCGGCCTTCTTCATGGCGTTGCGGGAAGCGACCACGGGGCCGACGCCCATGATCTTGGGATCCACGCCGCCCTGGCCCCAGCCGATCAGCTTGGCCATGGGCTTCAGACCGTACTTGGCCACAGCCTCGCCGGAGGCCAGCACGATGGCGGCAGCGCCGTCGTTGATGCCGGAGGCGTTGGCGGCGGTGACGCGCTGGGTGCCCTTGTCAGCGGCATCCTGGCAGCCGGTGGGCTCGAAGGTGTTGACCACCACGGGGTTGGGGGACTCGGGGCCCACGGGGAACGCACCCTTCAGCTTGGCGATGCTGTCCGCGGTGACACCGGCCTTGGGATACTCATCCTTGGCGAAGGGAACCATTTCCTTCTTGACCTTGATCATCACGGGGACGATCTCGTCATCGAACCTGCCGGCGGCCTGGGCGGCCTCGGTCTTCTGCTGGGAGGCGGCGGCGAACTCGTCCTGCTCGCGGCGGGTGATGCCCCAGATGTCGTTGATATTCTCGGCAGTGGTGCCCATGTGATAGTTGTTATAGGCGTCCCACAGGCCGTCCTTGATCATGGTGTCCACCAGCTTCTTGTCACCCATACGGGCGCCCCAGCGGGCGTCCATGGAGGCAAAGGGAGCGGCGCTCATGTTCTCGGTACCGCCGCAGACAACGATGTCGCTGTCGCCGGCCAGGATGGAACGGGCACCCTCGATGACGGACTTCATGCCGGAACCGCAGACCATGCCCACGGTATAGGCGGGGACGGAATAGGGGATACCAGCCTTGATGGAGACCTGACGGGCCACATTCTGGCCCTGGGCAGAGGTCAGGATGCAGCCGAACATCAGCTCATCCACATTCTCGGGAGCCACGTTTGCGCGCTTCAGAGCCTCCTTGACCACCACGGCGCCCATTTCGGCGGCAGGGGTGTTCTTCAGGGAGCCGCCAAAGGAACCGATGGCGGTACGGCAGCAGTTGACAACATACAGGTCTTTCATGAAAGTTACCTCCTATAAAATATGTTGAAGATAGTATACAACAAAGGCTCGCGCCTGTCTATCCCTAATGATAGTCACAAATTTAACAATAGTCAATCCTAAATTGCAACTTCGTTAAAAAATCGTCAAATCGAGCATATCAAATGGCGGTTTCCCGTCATTTTGACGAAATGACGCACCCTCACGCCGCCGGTCCGGTGTCAGCTCCGGTATCGGCAGTGTCCTCCCCCGCCGTGTCGGTACCGGCGTCGGCGCTGTGGTCATGGCCATCACCGGCGGTATGACCACCAGCCTCCGCCATGGCGGCCTGCATCTCCGCGCGGAGCTCCGTCATCCGGTCATAGAAGGCTCCCACGTCCAGGCTGCTGTACAGCTTGGCGTTGGACACCACGGAGGCGTTGGCCAGCCGGTCGCTCTGGACCTGCTGGAAATAGGCGTCTGCGGCCACGGACAGGTCCAGATCGGTACGCAGGATCACATAGCAGGAGCCATCGCCGTAGGGATCAATGACGGCGGTCAGCTCCTCCAGCTCCAGCGCCATGATGGCGTCGCTGAGGGGATCGCCCTCAGCGGCGGTCAGGGTAACGGCGCCCACAGCCTCCTGCTGCAGCTCCTCGCACATGGCGGCGTACTCCGCCGCCTTGTCCTCCGCCTTCTGCCAGCGCTCCAGCAGATCGGCGGCCATGGTCTCGGCATTTTCGCCGGTGAGGGTCAGCACATAGACGCTGGCATAGCCCTGCTCCTGGGCGTAGGCGCGGACGGCATCCTCGTCATACAGGCTGCCGCCGGGGCCATAGGCCGTTTGCAGGCTGCTGTTCAGGTACTGGGCGGCCAGCATACCGTCGAAGGTCTCCTCGCTGATACCCATCAGGGTCAGCTGCTGCCGATAGCCCTCCTCGCCGTAAAAGGACACCAGCTCCTGCCGCTGGAGGGCCAGGGCGGCCATGTCGCCGTCGGTGAGGGCGATGCCCGCCTGCTCTGCCCAGGCGCGGGTGACGGCAAAGCGCTTGGCGGCGTTCACCGCCTCCAGCTTTACATAGTCGCCGTAGGTAATGCCGCCCTCGGACACGGCGGCGTTCCAGTCCACGTCCGGCAGCTGGCTCGCCAGATAGGTACAGACGTAGTCCACCCAATAGAGGTACTCCTCACAGGTGACGATCTGACCGTCGACGACCAGCATCTCGCCGTCCGGGTGAAGGCCGCTGGCCTGATACAGCAGGCCCTCGGTGCTCTTACCGCCCTTCATGCCGCCGGTGAGGGCAAACGCGCCCACCAGCATGACGGACACCAACGCGCCCGCCAGAAAACGGATCCAGTTATTCTTCATGTTTTGCCTCCTCAGGGGGCTGCGCCCCGTTCATTTGTTGTGTATCTGTCTCGTGGAGCCGCAGGGCCTCCACCAGCGCGCCGGCGGCGGCCAGCGGTTCCTCCCCGGGCTGCATATACAGCGTCAGGCGGGGCGCTGCC
>ERZ791861.1738-NODE-1738-length-10114-cov-4.558505_pt1 | contig 10114 bp, 7 predicted proteins | sample MGYA00510283_ERZ791861 | MGnify/ENA primary metagenome ERZ791861 (study PRJEB30046, sample SAMN00792074) | human gut metagenome | study: EMG produced TPA metagenomics assembly of the A metagenome-wide association study of gut microbiota in type 2...
CATACTGCTCCGTAAGGGCACCTTTGAATTCAATAAAGAGGTCGTTTCCGTCCAGCAAGGTACGCTGGCGGAGGCCTGCCATACACCCAAGCAGTCCCACATCAACAAGGAACAGCTTGAATGCCTTTAAGTCCTCATAGGCCTTCAGGGGAATTCCGGCAGCATTGACACGGCTGATCTTATGAACCAGCCCGCAATCGGAAAGCCACAGAATGGCCGTTTCATAATCCTTGGCTCGTGCGCCCTCTCGAACAAGACCATAGACGAACTTTTTGTTTTCTTTTGCCAACTGCGAGGGAATGCTGTTCCAAAGCATGCGGATCTTGGGAACGATCTCATTCGGTGCGTGTTTGGAAAAGTCCTGCTCATAAGCGGCAAGTATCCTTTTCTGTATCTCGCGGACCTCATTAAAATCCTTGTTCTCCGCAAAACTCTGCACGGCTTCCGGCATACCGCCCACAAAATAGTACTGCTTGAGCACATCAATGTAGGTCTGCTTAAAGCTCGTGATCATTGGATAATCCTGCTTGCTGAGCAACTCAGCAAAGCGATCCTTGCCGGTGGCCATCAAAAACTCCTTGAAAGAGAGTGGGTATAGCTTCAAAAAATCCACTTTGCCCACAGGGAAAGAAGTGCCTTCGTGCAGGGCAATGCCCAGCAGAGAGCCTGCGCATACAATGTGGTATTGTGGCGCATTTTCGTAAAAGTACTTGAGAGAGCTGAGCGCTCTTGGCACTTCCTGCACCTCATCAAAGATCAGAAGGGTATGGTCGGGATCGATTTTCCGACCGGAGTATAATTCCAGTCCCATAATCAAACGATCTGTGTCCAGATCAGAGGCAAACAGCTCGGCCATTCTGGAATTGGAATCGAAGTTGATATACACGGTATCGGTATAATAGAGCTTTCCGAATTCCTTCATCAGCCAGGTTTTCCCGACCTGCCGTGCTCCCTCAATAATCAGCGGCTTCCGCCGCTTACTTTCTTTCCATTTCAATAGCTTTTCCATCGCGATTCGGTACATACTTGCACCCCCTATTTTATACTGCAAATATAGTATACCACCGGATTACAAAAAATGCAACGAACTTCCGTATTTGTATAGCATTTTTACAGCGAAATTTTGCTACTAGAATACATTTTTCGCGACGAACTTGGCGATACATACTTCATTCCGTGTATTTCTATTCTTATTCTACCTATTATTGCGTAAAATGCAAGTTCTTCGATACCTGAGTATGGCGGCGCGAAAATGACCACGCTGTCAAAGAGAAGGCCAAAAATAATAACGTGTTGATTTGTGAAGCGAAAAATCGATTTGTCAAATTACATTCTTCTCCAAGAACTTTTCCATCAAATCAATGTAGTACTCTGACTGAACGATGAATCCTACGTGCCCGCCTGGAACACTGAGAATTTCTGCATCCAGCTTTCTGAATAGATCCGCCAGGCGATCCTGATCCTCTTTTTTGAACATGTCTTTCTCCGGAAGCAAAACCTGTATCTTCCCCCGCAGATACTCGAAATCGCTTTCCTTGAAAAGTGGATAGTCCTTCAGCATATACACGCACTTGAAGCTGTGAATAAACCGCTGCTTATAGTTCAGGTCAGAAGCCACGACCTCATAGAACCCTCTGCCATATTTCCGGTCCTCTTCCGACTCACACGCCAAAAATCCCGTGCTCTTTTTTAGCAACAGGTTCAGTTCTGTTTTCGCGGGGACCAGCTTCAGCAAAAGCAGGAGTATCGGCGTTGAAAAGCGTTCTTTTTGAATGTCTCTGACATAATCGGAATCGATCGTCAGGGTGGCCGTCAGGATCATGGCCAAAACAGATTCTGGATGCCTTTTCGCAAAGATCTGGGCATATACGCCGCCATCACTTGCGCCGATCAAAATCACTTTTTCAATAGACAACGCTTTCAATAGCTTTGCAGCAAAGTCGATCTGTTCGTCCGCGTCGGCGGTATGGAACGGATATTCATAGATCAGGAATCTGTATTTCTCCCCCAGCCTTTCGGCATATGGCATCCACATTTCCTGCATCTCTAATCCGTTGAAAAAGAGAATGACCGGTGCGCCATCCTTGCCGCCATACTGGTATCTTACCTTTACATTGTCAACAACCGCTGTTTGATACGGAACTTTCTTCAAAAAGGCGTCATACTCTTTTTTGAAGTCTCTGCTGTCATTCATGATGGTTCTCCTCCTGTTAAGCTATTATCCCTGTGCCAATCTATATAAGCCCGCCGTCACGCCTGCACCCTATACTTCACGCGATTCCCATACCGCGTCGAGGTCAGCAGACCCAGCTGTTCAAACTTCAGCACAAAGCTGCGGATGGTGGCGTAGGCGGCGTTGCCGAAGTCCTTTTCCAGCTGTTTGGTGGAGAATTCGGCTTCCACATACGCGGAGAGGACGAAGCTCCACAGCGCCTTTTCCTTCTCTGTGACCTGCCCTTGCGACAGGGCATTCTGAAACGCCTCGGTCGTCCGGCGGGCGGGGAGCGCCCCATTCAGTTTGTGATACACATTCTCAATGAAATACACCAAAAACGGCGTTACGTCCAGTACGCCGCTGATGCGGGCATTCTCCTCGGCCAGCGAGTAGGCGTCGTAGTACCCCTTGCGGCTCTTGTTGACGTACTCAGACAGCGGCACGAACAGGGCGGAGGAATACCCCTGCTGTACCAAATACCATAGGTGCAGCAGCCGCGCTATTCTGCCGTTGCCATCAAAGTAGGGGTGCAGATAGGCGATATAGAAGTGGATCAGGGCCGCTTTCAGCAGGTCGTTGCTGTCGGAATCCTCGTGGATGAAGCGCACCAGCTCCCCCATACGCTCCGGCAGCTGCTGCCATGGCAAGCCGGTATGCTCCACCTTGGAGCCGACCACATACACGCTGTCGTGCCGATAGAAGCTGCCGGGGTGCAGACGGTCTTCTTCCGGCAGATAGGCATCTATAGCAGTCTCATACAGCTGGTGGATGGATGCTTTAGTGATCCTGTTGGCGGGGTTGCTGATGAACTCCAGCCCCTTCTTCATGCCATAGATGCGGTTCTCGCTTTCATCCGCTGGAGCAAAGCCGGACAGGATCTTGCGGACGCTGTCGCGGGAAAAATCCACCTGCTCGATGGTGAAGGTGGAGATGATCTCCTCCTCCATGGCCTTCGCGCCGTAGAGCGGTGTGCTGCTCTGCGGCGTCAGCAGAATTCGGGCAGCGGAGAGATGCACCTGCGCGACACTATTCAGATAGACAAGCTCCTTCCCCGAAAAATCCTTCAACGGCAGCGGGTGGTAGAAGCCGTTCTTTAGCAACGACACAAATTCCCCTATATCCGCCTGCGGATATTTGTAGCCCAGTTTCTTCAAATCCAGCACACTTTTATCCGACAGCATTTTAGTAAACAACGCAGCGTCCATATAGCACCTCTTGTTGATAGTAAATAGTATCAATTTATATCAGTATACAGAAGTGTTTCCGGAAATACAAGAGAAAATACCTCAAAATCGCCTGAAATACCTTGACGAACTAATACTGTGGTATTACAAACAGGGAGCTTATCAGCCTTTATGGAACGCTTCATGAGGCAGACATTCAGAAGAGCTATGAGGTCATGGACGCACATCGGCTGAAGACTGTGCGGAAAAAGTGTAGCTTGACGCAGGAGACGCTTGCCAAGGCATCCGGCGTTCCGGTCAACACCGTCCGCACCTATGAACACAAGAGCAAGGACTTGAACAAATCCCAAGCCGACATCATCATGCGGCTGACGAGGACGTTACGATGTGAAATAAGCGACCTGCTGGGGTAGCTAATACAGGGAAAATACCCAACAGGGACGGCAATTGCCGTCCCTGTTGGGTATTCTTTGTTTATGCCGTGTGTCGAACATAATATTCAAAATATTACCAAGCGGTAAAAAGCTTCCAGCCGTTGGAGTATAAGGCTTTGCTGGCATTTTTGCCGCAAAAGGGCGAAGTTGAAAACTTTTTGCTCCTTGTGCTCTGTCCATTCGTTTCTCCATGTGTAGAGCAGACTACTTTATGACGCAAAAGAAGGACGAACTTCTGACAGAGGCAGTCCAAGCCGCTGTGCCTTGTCCCGCTCATAAGTGACGCGGGTGACCTCTTCGATGAATGCCTTTTCTTTCGGCGTAGCGCTGGCCCAACGTACATTGTATTTCTGGCACAGGCGGAAGAATATCTCATAAAAGCGTTCCTTTTCAGGATCTTTACGGCAATACCACTCTGCATTGGATGCCGGGAGATTTTTGTTGTCATTCATATGGGACACCTCCTCATCAAAAATCAGGCAAGGTATGTGAAGAATATCCGTTTCGCAGCTTCATCCGCTATTAGATACCTTGGGGCGGCGGAATGAAATACAGGAAGCAATACGGCATCAAAATCTCTTTCGTAGTGCTGTGCTAACTGCGTTGTCTTTGCTTCAAGTACCACATCTCCAGCAAAACCGTTGTCGATAGAGAGCTTGATACCGTAGGCAATCATTAGTCTGCCGATTCCTGTGTATTTTGGAGTGCTATCGAGGAGAGTCGGATTTGACTCTGGCTGAGCCTCCATGTATACAATGTGGACAACAAGAGAACTTTCGAGGATTTCATACGCAGCCAGCGCGATCAATTCGTCTCCCACCTTGGCAGCATATTTTTCAAAAGCTGAGTCGGCCAAAAATTCGCTCGTCCAAGAGGTTTGCCACAGAGGATGCACGTTAGTCGATTCCGCATCCAAATGCGTCATCAGCTCAATTGTTACAGGAACCTGCTGGTTAGCTCTATCATATACGAACGGTTGAAAGTGCATATGCGCTCACCTCGTAATTAGTATAACACAATGGTGGAGAAATGTGAAGTAGAAATGCAACGTACGCGAAGTGGGACAAAAAGCAAGACCCCCCTATGCTGCAAAGCTAAAAAGTATAAGAACCGTATAGATATCGTGGATTTCTTGCCTTCTACGTCAAAATATGCTATCATAAAATAACAAAATTGTTGTGCGCAATGAAGCCTCTACCATATACTCGTAAAGTTCAAAATTTCACCAAAAGTCAGAGCGCTTTTACTTGTTGTCCGCCGAAAGTATTTACACCAGAAGGATTGACAGGAGAAATACATAGAAAATTATTATTGCAATAAAAGACATACTGGTGGTGGCTGAGTTAGAAAGTTAAAAGCAGTTGCCAATCATGGCAAAATTCTCTGCTGCAAACAAACGAATATTAGAGTGTATGCTGCTTTGATATAATGTCGATTTTGCTGATAGGAGGTTGCAATGGGAATCAGACTTACAGGAATTAGTACACCGATAGGTGGACTTGAATGGGAGTATACGGATAAAAGAGAACAACTATCGAATCTATCTATGCAACCCGGACAAAAAATACGAGTTTTTATAAGTTCAATCTGTGGAAAAGAAAAATATGATCAAGTTCGTTCAGAATTAAAAAGGCTTATTGAAAACACTGGATTGGCGACAGTTTATCTCTTTGAGGGTGCAGGAGCTTCGTCTGTTGCGGCGAGGTCGCATTACTTATATTCTCTTAAAGACAGCGATGTCTGCATTTTTTTAATTGATAATGCTGATGGTATTGGACAAGGCGTTCAAAAAGAGATTGATACTGTCAACAAAAACAACATTAAAGCGCTGTATTATTTTTGCGATGAAACGCAGAAGGAAAAAACCGATTTAGAAGAAAGCCTCCGCGGTGCACAATTCGCAAAAAGCAAAACAGTCCATCGATTTGATGACCTCAAACAAAATGGGGCACAGGATCTGCTCGATGATATTATTTTTGTGTATCATCACTATTGCAGAAATAGGCTTTGCTTACGAGATGAAGATTCGTCAGAGACCCTTCAGCGGCTTAACGTTACGGGAATTGAGAAGACTTCACCTTTGATAATGCCCAAAACTGTGCTAAAAGGTATAGACAAATCCGCTGATTATTATTTGAGATACGCAATAGGCCGTTCGATGATTTATCCTTCCGAAGACGCGGAAAGTGGTGACATTGATGAGTGGTGTGTGCAGTTTTTGCCAATTTTATTCGAAGGGAAGTCAATTAAACAATTTAATGTTTCCTTGTAACATCCTATTACGCAGAAGCTGCATCCAATGAAGGGAGGCTCTATATGGACAAAGTATCCCGGATAGACGGAAGGGAATATAGCCTGATAGAGCAGCTGCCTGCGCTGGTGGGAGAAGCCAGTTATGTCGTCTGCGAGGATGCGGAGGGCAAACGGTTTGTGTGTCCGGGGGATCTGTGGCTGGAAAATGTACCGCAGACAGAGCAGACTGCGCCTGTCTGTACCCATAGCTCTACGCAAGAGAAAATAGAGTGCTTTCTTTCGATGTTCCGTGGTCGGGAGGGACTGTACGCAAGGCGGTATTACAGCACAAAAACCGGAAAGAGTGGCTATACACCTGTGTGCAAAAATGAGTGGGCGCAGAGGCTGTGCGATAAGCGGAAGTACAAATGCGTGGACTGTCCGAACCGGGCGTTTGTACCGCTGAGTTTTGAGGCAGTCAAGGCACACCTGCGAGGCAATGATCCGCTGTGCCGGGACGTGGCTGCAATTTATCCCATGCGTGAGGACAATACCACATGGCTGCTGGCGGCGGATTTTGATGAAGCGAACTGGCAGGCGGATGTCGCGGCGTTCCGCAAGTGCTGTACAGCACTGGGGCTTACGCCCGCGGTGGAGCGTTCCCGTTCCGGGAACGGCGCTCATGTGTGGTTTTTCTTTTCCGAGCCTGTTTCCGCGGCAGATGCGCGGCGGCTAGGCAGCGGCCTGCTGACCCGAACAATGGCGTGCCGTCATGAGCTGTCCTTCGCATCTTATGACCGGCTGTTCCCCGCCCAGGATACCGTGCCGAAGGGCGGCTTCGGCAATCTGATTGCCCTGCCCTTTCAGGGGCAGGCACAGAAGGCGGGGGACACGCTCTTTGTGGACGAGCAGTTTGTGCCGTACCCGGATCAGTGGGCGTTTCTCTCCACGCTGTCTAAGGTCACGCCGGAGCAGCTGACAGGGCTGCTGACAACGCTGTGTCAGGACGGTGACGTCGGCGCGTTGGCGGAAACGGAGGAAAAGCCTGTCCCCTGGCAGCGCAAGCGGGTACGGCGACAGTTGGGCAGGTCAGATTTTCCGCTTCAAGTAATGCTGACGCTGTCAAACCTGATTTATCTGGAAAGAGCGGGATTTTCTCAAGCGGCATTGAATGCGCTGAAGCGTCTGGCGGCATTTCCCAACCCAGAATTCCGCGCCAAGCAGGCCATGCGCCTACCGGTATATGGAACGCCGCGTATTCTCGACTGCGGCTATGAGGACGATACTTACATCGGTTTGCCCCGCGGTTGTTGGGATGCATTGACGGAACTGCTGGAGCAATATAACGTTCCGACTGCCATAGAGGACAAGCGCTGCGGCGGCAAGACGATCGACGTAGGCTTTAACGGGACGCTGCGGTCGGAGCAGATACCTGCGGCACAGGCACTGCTTGCGGGAGACATGGGGGTGCTGTCGGCCACCACAGCCTTCGGTAAGACAGTGATCGGGGCGTATCTGATCGGTCAGCGAAAGGCCAATACACTGATTTTGGTGCAGTCCAGCGCATTGCTGGAGCAATGGCGGGTATCTTTGGAGCAATTTCTCGTTATTCGTGAGGTTTTGCCGGAGCTGCCTAAAAAGCGGGGCAGAAAAAAGAAACGCTGCCTGATCGGTCAGGTCGGCGCGGGAAAGGACACACGGGGCGGGATCATCGACATCGCCATCATGCAGTCGCTCTTCGAGGGCGAGGAAAAGGAAGTCAAATCCTTTGTGGAGGATTACGGGATGGTCATTGTGGACGAATGTCACCATGTGGCGGCGTTCACGTTTGAAAAAGTGCTGAAGGCCACAAAGGCGAAATATGTGTATGGCCTGTCCGCGACGCCGGTGCGGAAGGATGGACACCACCCCATCATCTTCATGCAGTGCGGGCCGATCCGCTATCTGGTAGATGCCAAAAGTCAGGCGGATAAGCGGACGTTCTCCCATTTCGTTATTCCCCGATTCACGCGGGTGAGAGCACCGGCTGGCAGCAGTATTCAGGAGCTATACGCCGCTATCGTCAAAAACGAAAACCGGAATGCGTCGTTGGTGGAGGATGCAGTGTGGCTCGTGTATGAAGGGCGTTCGCCGATCCTGCTGACGGAACGAAAAGAACACGCGGCGCAGCTGGCCGCGCTTTTACAGAAAAAAATCCGGAACGTATTCTTGCTGGTGGGGAGCGACAAACCGAAGGAAAAACGGGAGAAATTGGCCGCGTTACAGGCGATACCAGCCAGTGAAGAGGTTGTCGTGGTGGCCACGGGAAAGTATATCGGAGAGGGATTTGATGCTCCGCGACTGGACACTTTGCTGCTGGCGATGCCGATTTCGTGGCGCGGAACGCTGGCGCAGTACGCCGGTCGGCTTCATCGAAGCTACGAAGGTAAGCACGAGGTTCGTATCTACGACTATGTGGACGTTCATATTCCCATGCTGGAGAGGATGTATCACAAGCGGCTGAAGGGTTATGCGGAGCTGGGGTATCAGGTGAGGTTCGGCACGTCGGATGAGCCCGTCAGCACGATCTATGATGGGCATACCGCTATGGCAACGTTTGAACAGGATCTGTCCGACGCGGCGCAGAGCATTGTGATCGTCAGCCCCTATCTGCAAAAGGGCCGTGTCGGGCGTCTGCTGCCGCTCTTGCAAAGCACCGTATCCCGTGGCGTAAAGATTACGGGACACACCAACGATGACGATGCACGTCGGTCAGAAATTGCCGCAGCCGTTGACGCGCTGCAATCGGCCGGTGCGGAGGTAATCCTGCACAGGGGGTTGCAGCAGCGATACGCCGTTTTGGATGAGCGCATCGTCTGGTATGGCAACGTAGATTTTCTAGCCTTCGGTCGAAAGGATACGGACGTACTCCGCTTCGAAAACGCGGACATTGCCGGGGAGTTGCTGTCGCTGATAGACGAATCAGAGTGCGAACAGTTGATGATTGCGGATTGACGGAGGTCTTTACCAGCAAGAGGGCGTCGCTTATGGCGACACCCTCTTGCCGGATATTGCGCACTTAAATGGTTGAAGAAACCTTTGTTCACTCGAATATGGGAACGAAATCATATCATCCACACGGGGACAATATATGTGCTGCTGTCGATTGCGCCTAATGTCTCCCGAAGGCAGATGATCGCACCTGTCCCTCTCGGCACGGAGGCCTTGTCCAGCAGCTTGAAGGCACCCGTGATTTGTGTGGGAGGGTTGATGCTTTTTTTGATCTCGATGGGGTGCAGCTGACCGTCGCTCTCCATAATCAAGTCGATCTCGTTGCTGTTCTTGTCCCGGTAATAATGCAGCAGGCAATCCTTGGCACTGTTGCTGTAGGTCTTGATGATTTCCGATACAACATAGTTTTCTAAAATGGCTCCGTTGATTGCGCCGTTCATCAGAATTTCGGGGCTTGAGTACCGAGTCAGATAGCAGACCAGCCCTGTATCGAAGAAATACATCTTCGGCGTTTTGATGGTCCGCTTCAGCAGATTGTTGGAGTAGGGGTGCAGGAAGAACACGACCCCCGATTTTTCAAGCTCCTTCATCCAGCGCTTTGCGGTATCGTCACTGACACCCACATCCCCGGCAATGTCATGCAGGTTCAGCATCTGGCCGCTTCTGCAGGCGGCGGCACGAATGAAGTCCGCAAACATCACCTTATCCACACCGGGAATATCGGTGGTCACATCGCGGTCAATATAGGTCTGGATATAGCTGCTGTAAAAAACGTCACGGTCTTTATATTTGCCGCTCCTGTGGCCGGGAAGTGCGCCGTCCCAAATTCTTTGGTAGATCTCGTTCGGCGCGGCGGGAGAAAGCAGAGCTTTGCGTTTCTGCAATTCGTCAAGCTCCAACGAAAAGGGCGAAACCTCCACTACTCCGCAAAGCTCCGACTGTGACAGTGCGGACATATGCAGAATTGCCGTTCTTCCGGCCAGTGACTCCTGCGCAAGCTCCATCAGGCGATACGCCTGAGAACCGGTCAGCCAATAGGAGCCGGGGGCGGCGCCGTT
>ERZ791861.1743-NODE-1743-length-10084-cov-2.121847_pt1 | contig 10084 bp, 10 predicted proteins | sample MGYA00510283_ERZ791861 | MGnify/ENA primary metagenome ERZ791861 (study PRJEB30046, sample SAMN00792074) | human gut metagenome | study: EMG produced TPA metagenomics assembly of the A metagenome-wide association study of gut microbiota in type 2...
CGCGAATGGCGAGAAAAAGGTCAGCGTGAGCCGGTACTGATCCTGACCGCGCGCGATGCGCTGGCGGAACGTGTAGAAGGGCTGCGTCTGGGAGCTGACGATTATCTGTGTAAACCTTTTGCGTTGATAGAAGTCGCCGCCAGGCTGGAAGCTCTGATGCGCCGAACCAACGGCCAGGCCAGCAACGAGCTGCGCCACGGTAACGTCATGCTCGACCCCGGCAAACGTATCGGCGAACCCTTAACACTGAAACCAAAAGAATTTGCCCTGCTGGAATTACTGATGCGTAACGCTGGTCGGGTACTGCCGCGCAAACTGATTGAAGAGAAACTGTATACCTGGGACGAAGAGGTCACCAGTAATGCCGTTGAAGTGCATGTGCATCATCTGCGACGCAAACTCGGTAGTGATTTTATTCGTACCGTGCATGGTATTGGTTACACATTAGGTGAGAAATGAAATTTACCCAACGTCTTAGTCTGCGCGTCAGGCTGACGCTAATCTTTTTAATTCTGGCCTCGGTGACCTGGCTGCTTTCCAGCTTTGTCGCCTGGAAACAAACAACGGATAACGTCGATGAATTGTTCGACACCCAACTGATGCTGTTTGCCAAGCGGTTAAGTACGCTCGATCTCAACGAAATCAACGCGGCGGATCGCATGGCACAGACGCCAAATAGATTAAAACACGGTCATGTTGATGACGATGCGCTGACCTTTGCCATCTTTACCCACGACGGCAGAATGGTCCTTAATGATGGCGATAACGGAGAAGATATTCCCTATAGCTATCAACGGGAAGGTTTTGCTGACGGGCAACTGGTCGGTGAAGACGATCCTTGGCGTTTTGTCTGGATGACCTCACCTGATGGCAAATATCGCATCGTTGTTGGCCAGGAATGGGAATACCGTGAAGACATGGCGCTGGCGATTGTTGCCGGGCAATTGATCCCGTGGCTGGTCGCACTGCCGATTATGTTAATCATCATGATGGTACTACTGGGTCGTGAACTCGCGCCGCTGAACAAACTGGCGCTGGCACTACGTATGCGTGACCCTGACTCGGAAAAACCACTAAACGCGACTGGCGTACCCAGCGAAGTGCGGCCACTGGTTGAATCGCTAAATCAACTGTTCGCCCGCACACATGCGATGATGGTTCGTGAACGACGCTTTACCTCCGACGCAGCTCACGAACTTCGTAGCCCGTTAACGGCGCTGAAAGTGCAAACCGAAGTTGCGCAGCTCTCTGACGATGATCCGCAGGCGCGGAAAAAAGCACTGCTCCAATTACATTCCGGGATCGATCGCGCTACTCGTCTGGTTGATCAACTGCTCACGCTATCGCGGCTGGACTCACTGGATAACCTTCAGGACGTCGCGGAGATCCCGCTTGAAGATCTCCTGCAATCGTCGGTGATGGATATTTACCACACGGCGCAGCAGGCGAAAATTGACGTGCGACTGACACTCAATGCCCACAGCATCAAACGCACCGGGCAACCGCTATTGCTAAGTTTGTTGGTGCGAAATTTGCTGGATAACGCCGTGCGCTACAGTCCACAGGGCAGCGTGGTAGACGTCACGCTGAATGCTGATAATTTCATCGTGAGGGATAACGGCCCCGGTGTGACACCAGAGGCACTGGCGCGAATTGGCGAACGCTTCTATCGCCCACCCGGACAAACCGCTACCGGCAGCGGGCTTGGGCTATCGATTGTCCAGCGAATCGCCAAATTGCATGGCATGAATGTTGAATTTGGGAATGCGGAACAAGGTGGATTTGAGGCGAAGGTAAGCTGGTAACTTCTCTGTCTATGAGAGCCGTTAAAACGACTCTCATAGATTTTACTAATAGCAAAATATAAACCGTCCCCAAAAAAGCCACCAACCACAAACCAGACAAATACCGAGCGAGAATACATATACCCAAAACTCGAACATTTCCCGCATAAAGAGTTTTCTTAAGATAAGAATAATAAGTGGCGTAAGAAGAAAAAATGCTGCAATCATTGCTTGCAATATACGATCTTCGCCTGAAACGGAAGGTATACTGCAAATATTTCCTCCCGACTCAAGCATCCAGTCATACTTATTGAAAGCAAAAAAAGAATCTATTAACCAATAAGTAAGCATTATATATAGCAATGCTTCAAATATTGTTTTAATTTTCTGCTTTAACATATATCAGTACGCTCATAAAAATCCATTTATAATTATCAACATGACACGTTGATACTTTCATCTTTTACTTATTCAAAGCCATATTTTCAATCCCCAAAAAAACCGAACCAAACGTGTAAATTATTCCGGTGCGAGTAAGAATTATGAGGAATGGCTATCAGTATTGTCATTTTCAGAAAATATTTATCCTGCATCGGTGAGTCAGAGTAAGATCAGACTTTTGCTAAATTCGCAAAAGACTTTGCACATTTTGCTAATTTCACCGTACCGCTCTGTGACGTACTATAGTCAGCAAACGTCTCACCTTGAGGTTAAAAAATGAGCAACATCCTGATTATCAACGGCGCGAAAAAATTCGCCCACTCCAATGGTCAACTGAACGACACCCTGACCGAAGTCGCGGATGGCACACTGCGCGACCTTGGGCATGATGTCCGCATCGTTCGCGCCGACAGCGACTACGATGTCAAAGCGGAAGTACAAAACTTTCTCTGGGCTGATGTGGTGATCTGGCAGATGCCAGGCTGGTGGATGGGCGCGCCGTGGACAGTGAAAAAATACATTGATGATGTATTCACCGAAGGTCACGGGACGCTGTATGCCAGCGATGGTCGTACCCGCAAAGATCCGTCGAAAAAATACGGTTCCGGCGGCCTGGTACAGGGCAAAAAATATATGCTTTCTCTGACCTGGAACGCACCAATGGAAGCCTTCACCGAAAAAGATCAGTTCTTCCACGGCGTTGGCGTTGACGGTGTGTATCTGCCGTTCCATAAAGCAAACCAATTCCTCGGTATGGAACCGCTGCCGACATTTATCGCTAATGACGTGATAAAAATGCCTGATGTTCCCCGCTATACTGAAGAATATCGCAAGCATCTTGTGGAAATTTTTGGTTAACTAGAGCTCAGGCTTTAGAAGGAGTTAACCATGCTTACCGTAATCGCAGAAATCCGTACTCGTCCTGGTCAACATCACCGTCAGGCGGTATTGGATCAGTTTGCTAAAATCGTTCCAACCGTACTGAAAGAAGAAGGTTGCCACGGCTATGCGCCAATGGTGGATTGCGCAGCTGGCGTGAGTTTCCAGTCTATGGCACCGGATTCTATCGTGATGATTGAGCAGTGGGAAAGCATCGCGCATCTTGAAGCGCATCTGCAAACCCCGCACATGAAGGCGTATAGCGAAGCCGTAAAAGGTGACGTGCTGGAGATGAATATCCGTATTCTGCAGCCAGGGATTTAATCCTGCCTTGTTTGCCCGGCCATCCTGACCGGGCAATGTTCTTTCCTTTAAACCTCAATCTCCGCCATGTCGCCTTTCTCTTGCAACCAGTTGCGGCGATCTTCCGAGCGTTTCTTCGCCAGCAGCATATCCATCATCGCGTCAGTACGCTGATCGTCTTCATCATCGATAGTCAACTGCACCAGACGGCGAGTGTTCGGATCAAGCGTGGTTTCGCGCAATTGCATCGGGTTCATTTCCCCCAGACCTTTAAAACGCTGGACGTTCGGCTTGCCTTTCTTGCGTTTTAATTGCTCAAGTACGCCCTCTTTCTCTTCTTCCGTCAGCGCGTAATAAACCTCTTTCCCGAGATCAATACGGTAGAGCGGTGGCAGTGCGACGTAAACGTGACCGTGTTTCACCAACGCGCGGAAATGTTTTACGAACAAAGCGCAGAGCAGCGTGGCAATGTGCAGACCATCAGAGTCCGCATCCGCGAGGATACAGATTTTGCCATAACGAAGCTGGCTCAGATCGTCGCTGTCAGGATCGATACCGATCGCTACCGAAATATCGTGCACTTCCTGCGAAGCCAGCACTTCGTCGGAAGAGACTTCCCAGGTGTTAAGGATCTTACCTTTCAGTGGCATGATCGCCTGATATTCGCGATCGCGCGCCTGCTTGGCAGATCCGCCTGCGGAGTCACCTTCCACAAGGAACAGCTCGGTACGGTTAAGGTCCTGCGCGGTACAATCAGCCAGTTTGCCAGGCAACGCCGGGCCGCTGGTCAGCTTTTTACGCACCACTTTTTTGGCCGCACGCATACGGCGCTGGGCGCTGGAAATCGCCATCTCCGCCAGCAGTTCAGCCGCCTGAACGTTCTGGTTCAGCCACAGGATAAAGGCATCTTTCACCACGCCAGAAACGAATGCCGCGCATTGACGCGAAGAGAGACGCTCTTTCGTCTGCCCGGCAAACTGCGGATCCTGCATTTTTACTGACAGCACATAGGCGCAGCGATCCCAGATATCTTCCGCCGACAGCTTTACACCGCGCGGCAGAATATTGCGGTATTCACAGAACTCACGCATCGCGTCCAACAGGCCCTGACGCAGACCATTAACATGGGTACCGCCCTGCATCGTTGGGATAAGGTTGACGTAGCTTTCGGTCAGCAGTTCACCGCCTTCCGGCAGCCACAGTAGCGCCCAGTCCACAGCTTCAGTATCACCAGCGAAATTACCGATAAACGGTTTTTCCGGCAGCGTCGGCAGACCATTTACCGCTTCCGCCAAGTAATCATTCAGACCGTCCTGATAGCACCAGCGTTGTTCGGTATTGTTGATCTCATCTTTAAAAGTGATCTCAACGCCAGGGCACAATACCGCTTTGGCTTTCAGCACATGCGTCAGGCGTGAAACAGAAAATCGCGGGCTGTCAAAGAAGGTTTCATCCGGCCAGAAGTGCACACTGGTACCAGTATTGCGTTTACCGCAAGTGCCGACAACCTGTAAATCCTGCACCTTTTCGCCATTTTCAAAGGCGATGTTATAAACCTGACCATCGCGGCGCACGTTAACTTCTACGCGCTTCGACAGGGCGTTAACCACCGAAATCCCCACGCCATGCAGGCCGCCAGAGAACTGGTAATTTTTGTTAGAGAATTTACCGCCTGCATGCAGACGGCAAAGAATCAGTTCAACCGCCGGTACACCCTCTTCCGGGTCAATATCCACCGGCATCCCGCGCCCATCGTCAATAACTTCTAACGACTGGTCAGCATGTAAAATAACGTCCACGCGTTTTGCGTGACCCGCCAGTGCTTCATCCACACTGTTATCAATGACTTCTTGCCCCAAATGGTTAGGGCGAGTGGTATCGGTATACATCCCCGGACGGCGGCGAACCGGCTCAAGCCCGGTGAGTACCTCAATGGCATCAGCGTTATAAGTTTGCGTCATGGTTTAAGTTAGTAATTCGAGTTGATCGTCAGAGATGGTGCAGACCAAGAAAATCGACGATCGGGTTGAAATAATCTTCGAAGCCCGTGAATGCGTGGTTGCCGCCTTCTATGACAGTCTGGCGGCAGGAAGCGTAGTACGCCACCGCCTGGCGGTAATCCAGCACTTCATCTCCCGTCTGTTGCAGCAGCCAGATCAAATCCGGCGCTTCCAGCGGGTCAATCTGCATGACTTTAAGATCGTAAATATGGCGTGACTCTAGCACATATTGCTGCCCGGTGTAGGGGTTCTCGTTCTGACCGAGATAGTCCGTCAGCAGTTCAAACGGGCGCACCGCCGGGTTTACCACCACTGCGGGCAGCATAAAACATTGTGACAACCAGGTGGCGTAATATCCCCCCAGTGACGAACCGACAATACAGCGAATCACCGCCATGTTCCAGGACAATGGATTCCAGCAGCTCTGCCGCGTCGGAAGGATACGGCGGCAACTGCGGAATGATCATCTCAACGTCAGGGTGATGTTCCGCCAGCCAGTTTTTTAACAAGCTCGCTTTTGCAGAGCGCGGCGAGCTGTTGAAACCGTGTAAATAAAGAAGCGTAGACATCAGTAGCCTTCTGAAGCGGTATCAGGTTGGAAACGTGTGTCCGCCAGGCGATGCACCTCGGTGGTCAGCGTGCCATCAGCATGTAACTCGAGAGTACGCCAGCCGGGCGCGATGGTATCCAGCGTAAAGTTGGAACAGTGCGGCTTAAACTGCACACAGGTCGACGGCGTTGCCAGCAGGCGGCGACCATTCCAGTCGAGATCCAGCTCCTGATGAATATGACCGCACAGCAAGTATTTGACGTGCGGAAACTTCGCCAGCACGGTATCCAGTTCGCCCGCGTTACGCAGACTGTGTTGATCGAGCCAACTACAACCCGCAGGTAGCGGATGATGATGCAGCAGCAGCAACGTATGGCGTTCTGGCGCATCGGCCAGTTTACGTTCCAGCCACTCAAGCTGAAACTCGCTCAGCTCACCGTGCGGCACGCCAAACACCTGGCTATCCAGCAACAGGATTTGCCATTGCTCACCAATAAACACGCGCTTCGCCGGGGAGATACCCGCATCCTGTAACGCGCTGTACATCGCGGGCTGGAAATCGTGGTTGCCCGGCAGCCAGACGCAGGGCGCACGAAAACTTGCGATGCCTTCAGCGAAATGCTGATAGGCCGCAGAGGATTGATCCTGCGCTAAATCACCTGTCGCGACAATCAGGTCGAATTCGTGCTGGTGTGGCCGAATCGCCTCCAGCACCGCCTGGTAGCTTTCCCAGGTGTTTACCCCCAACAGGGCTTCGTGCTTTTGTGCAAACAGGTGAGTGTCGGTAATTTGTAAAATCCTGACTCTGGCCTCACCAGCCAGAGGAAGGGTTAACAGGCTTTCCAAATGGTGTCCTTAGGTTTCACGACGCTAATAAACCGGAATCGCCATCGCTCCATGTGCTAAACAGTATCGCAACCAGTCCGCTAAAAACTGATTAATTTGATGCTTTTCGTCGCGTTGATGCAACTTTTTATTAGGATAATCATACCGCGCTTTGAAGCGAAAAATCTGCTGGCTTGAACACACTTCAGCCACCATCGCGTCATGATACAGACGCACCGTCATTGACGGAAGGCTCCAGTAACTGATCGCGGGCGCAGTCTGTTCTATTGTCACCAGGGTAGTGTATCGGGTCGATTCCACAATCGTCAGCCGATATTGTGCGTTTGCCACCTGATAGCTTACAGTTTCGCCGGGTGCGTCATTGCGCGGTAACAAACGGCGCAATTGTGAAAAGTTCATCTCGCACAGGCGCATCATTTCAGGAAAGTCAGGTGTGTAACGCTTCATTTATGCCCACTCATTTTTTAACGCTTGATGATGCAGCTGCAGCCATTGCAAAGCGATGACCGACGCTGCGTTGTCGATTTTCCCCTCTTCTACCCACTGGTATGCCTGTTCCCGGCTTACCACATGAACGCGAATATCTTCGTTTTCATCAGCCAGACCGTGAATACCGCTTGCGGTCGTGGCGTCCACTTCGCCCACCATAATTGACGAACGCTCACTGGTGCCCCCCGGGCTTGCCAGGAAACTTAACACCGGTTTGGTCCGTTTGACTATCAGTCCCGCCTCTTCAATCGCTTCGCGACGGGCAACATCTTCCACACTTTCACCCTCTTCAATCATCCCGGCAACCATCTCCAGTAGCCAAGGGGTTTCGCTGGTGTCGTACGCGGCAATCCGAATCTGCTCAATCAGCACAACTTCATCACGCACTGGGTCAAAGGGTAGCAAGACTGCGGCGTGACCGCGCTCAAAAATTTCCCGCCGCACCTCATGACTCATTTGCCCGTTGAATAGACGATGACGAAATCTATAAAGATCTAATGAAAAAAAGCCGCGATAAAGTGTTTCTCGTGCAATAATTTCTACATCGTTTTTGCCAAATGTAACGGGCAGGTTGTCTGGCTTAAGCATTGTTAATGTCCTGGCACTAATAGTGAATTAAATGTGAATTTCAGCGACGTTTGACTGCCGTTTGAGCAGTCATGTGTTAAATTGAGGCACATTAACGCCCTATGGCACGTAACGCCAACCTTTTGCGGTAGCGGCTTCTGCTAGAATCCGCAATAATTTTACAGTTTGATCGCGCTAAATACTGCTTCACCACAAGGAATGCAAATGAAGAAATTGCTCCCCATTCTTATCGGCCTGAGCCTTTCTGGGTTCAGTTCGTTGAGCCAGGCCGAGAACCTGATGCAAGTTTATCAGCAAGCACGCCTTAGTAACCCGGAATTGCGTAAGTCTGCCGCCGATCGTGATGCTGCCTTTGAAAAAATTAATGAAGCGCGCAGTCCATTACTGCCACAGCTAGGTTTAGGTGCAGATTACACCTATAGCAACGGCTACCGCGACGCGAACGGCATCAACTCTAACGCGACCAGTGCGTCCTTGCAGTTAACTCAATCCATTTTTGATATGTCGAAATGGCGTGCGTTAACGCTGCAGGAAAAAGCAGCAGGGATTCAGGACGTCACGTATCAGACCGATCAGCAAACCTTGATCCTCAACACCGCGACCGCTTATTTCAACGTGTTGAATGCTATTGACGTTCTTTCCTATACACAGGCACAAAAAGAAGCGATCTACCGTCAATTAGATCAAACCACCCAACGTTTTAACGTGGGCCTGGTAGCGATCACCGACGTGCAGAACGCCCGCGCACAGTACGATACCGTGCTGGCGAACGAAGTGACCGCACGTAATAACCTTGATAACGCGGTAGAGCAGCTGCGCCAGATCACCGGTAACTACTATCCGGAACTGGCTGCGCTGAATGTCGAAAACTTTAAAACCGACAAACCACAGCCGGTTAACGCGCTGCTGAAAGAAGCCGAAAAACGCAACCTGTCGCTGTTACAGGCACGCTTGAGCCAGGACCTGGCGCGCGAGCAAATTCGCCAGGCGCAGGATGGTCACTTACCGACTCTGGATTTAACGGCTTCTACCGGGATTTCTGACACCTCTTATAGCGGTTCGAAAACCCGTGGTGCCGCTGGTACCCAGTATGACGATAGCAATATGGGCCAGAACAAAGTTGGCCTGAGCTTCTCGCTGCCGATTTATCAGGGCGGAATGGTTAACTCGCAGGTGAAACAGGCACAGTACAACTTTGTCGGTGCCAGCGAGCAACTGGAAAGTGCCCATCGTAGCGTCGTGCAGACCGTGCGTTCCTCCTTCAACAACATTAATGCATCTATCAGTAGCATTAACGCCTACAAACAAGCCGTAGTTTCCGCTCAAAGCTCATTAGACGCGATGGAAGCGGGCTACTCGGTCGGTACGCGTACCATTGTTGATGTGTTGGATGCGACCACCACGTTGTACAACGCCAAGCAAGAGCTGGCGAATGCGCGTTATAACTACCTGATTAATCAGCTGAATATTAAGTCAGCTCTGGGTACGTTGAACGAGCAGGATCTGCTGGCACTGAACAATGCGCTGAGCAAACCGGTTTCCACTAATCCGGAAAACGTTGCACCGCAAACGCCGGAACAGAATGCTATTGCTGATGGTTATGCGCCTGATAGCCCGGCACCAGTCGTTCAGCAAACATCCGCACGCACTACCACCAGTAACGGTCATAACCCTTTCCGTAACTGATGACGACGACGGGGCTTCGGCCCCGTCTGAACGTAAGGCAACGTAAAGATACGGGTTATCTGCCGCATTCTTCCCCCTTCTCGCTTCAATTTCGACCAGCCATCCTCTATTCTGATGGGTATTTACCACTGGTCCCGGAAGACAAAAATGAAACGGACAAAATCCATACGCCACGCATCGTTCCGCAAAAACTGGAGCGCACGCCATCTGACACCAGTCGCTCTCGCGGTTGCCACTGTTTTTATGCTGGCTGGCTGTGAAAAGAGTGATGAAACAGTGTCTCTCTATCAAAATGCTGACGACTGTTCAGCTGCAAACCCAGGCAAAAGCGCCGAATGTACCACCGCGTACAACAATGCGCTGAAAGAAGCCGAACGTACTGCGCCGAAATACGCCACCCGTGAAGACTGTGTTGCTGAATTTGGTGAAGGTCAGTGCCAGCAGGCACCAGCCCAGGCTGGCATGGCACCAGAAAACCAGGCGCAGGCCCAGCAATCCAGCGGGAGTTTCTGGATTCC